>Ga0079226_10001565_pt1 | contig 17590 bp, 15 predicted proteins | sample Poulit2014_FD_76345 | JGI IMG/M metagenome (GOLD analysis project Ga0079226, IMG submission 76345) | Agricultural soil microbial communities from Georgia to study Nitrogen management - Poultry litter 2014 | ecosystem: Environmental > Terrestrial > Soil > Agricultural land | place: USA: Georgia...
CGTCGTCGGCGAGCACCTCGCGCACCCGTTCGGCCTCGGCCGCGAGCTTCTCGACCACCCCGACCGCGATCATCCCGGCCGCAGACCCCGTGCCCTGGGTCAGGCGCCGATGCCGCGGCCAGAGCCGTTCGAGATAGGCGGTCAGCGCCGCCGGCAGGTCGATCGCGCGCAGCGCCTCGGCGGTCGGCGGGCAGTCCACCACCACCAGGTCCCAGCCGCCGTCCTGCGCCTGATCGATCACCGACGACAGGCCGACGAGCTCTTCGAGTCCGGGCACCACGGTCAGTTCCTGCGGATCGATCATCCCCGGCGACTGTGCGCCGCCGAGGCCGGACATCAACGCGGACAACGGGGCGAGCCGTTCGGCGATCAGGCCCAGCACGTCGGGTTCGCTGACGGTGAGCCCCTCGGCGATCGTCCAGGGGCCGGGGCCGGCGGCTCCGGCCGGGCGGCCGAACACGTCGGCCAGCGAATGCGCCCGGTCGAGGGAAACGAGCAGCACGGAACGCCCCGCCCGGGCGGCCGCGGCGGCCGTGGCGGCGGCGATGGTCGTCTTACCGACGCCGCCCTTGCCGATCACCAACAGCAGCCGCGCCGGATCCGGGTGTCCGTTCAGCCCTCGACCCGCTTCTTGAGTTCACCGAGTGCGGTGTTGATGATGACCTTCTCGGCCTTGCGCTTGAGCATGCCGATCATCGGGATGGTCAGGTCGACGGTCAGTTCGTAGGTCACCTCGGTGCCGTCGGCGGTCTCGCGCAGCCGGTAGGAGCCGGCCTGGGCCTTCTGGATCTGGCCCTCGGTCAGCCGCCAGGACACCGACAGTCCGTCGCCCGCCCAGTCGTAGACCAGCACATAGGTGTCCTTGACCGGACCGGCGTCCATGACGAACCGGGCCGACAGGGCGCGCTGGTCGGCGTCGCGCTCGAGCACCTCCACCGAGGTCACCGCCCCCACCCAGGTCGGGTAGTCCTCCACCGCGGCGATGGTCTCCATCACCTGCTGCGCGGGTGCCTCGATCACGATCGAGGCGCTGGTCTGTTCCGCCATCGGTTCTGCCCCACCCTCTCCTAACGCGTGCCTGTCGACGCATCGCCCGCCGCGTGCGCCGGGCGCTCCCCGGCCGCCCGGCCCGCCTCCGCGATCGCCTTGATCTGGAAGGTCATGGCCTTGCCCGCCTCGCGGCGCACCCGGATCTGCTCCATCACGGTGCGCGGAGCGCGGGTGGCCGACGCCGCACCGTCGGTCGGTTCGGCGTGCAGGAAGTAGTTGATCATCGTCCCGTCCATCCGCGGGTCGAGCCACACCTCCATCGTGCCGGTCAGCGGCCCGGTGACCTGCCAGCGCACCCCCTTGTCGCCGCGGTCCTCGCGCACGGTCAGCGCCAGGTCCGGCCACCAGCGGCGCCAGCTCCGACGATCGGCTACCAGCGCCGCGACGACCTCAGGCGGCGCCGCGACGAATCCTTGATCTGCGACATGGATGGTCGACACGTCCACGAGCATCACATAATACGGCCGACACCTCCACCTCGGTTCGGTGTCGGCGGGCGTCGCACACGGGCACTGTCGTGGCGGTCACGTCGGTAAGCGTTAAGATGTGACCAGCGCCGTACCCGTCGGTAACCACCGGCCACGGTGTCCCGACGACAACATGCCGAACCGAAAACGATCGGTGCGCAGGCCCAGACGCCCGCCCCGACCGTTCCGTGTGGGAGGTCCGCAAGTGCAGGAGTTCAGTGTTCCGGCGTCGTACGCCGTGCCCGAGGGCGCGGCGGTCATCGACGCGGTCTTCGATTTCGAGAAGACCGACCCCGAGCTGACAGTCTTCTATCGGCTCACCGGTTCGCAGTGGCGTCCGGTCAGCGCCAAGCAGTTCGCCGAGCAGGTGCGCGCCACCGCCAAGGGCCTGGTCGCCCTCGGTGTCGAGCCCGGCGACCGGGTGGCCCTGATGTCGATGACCCGCTACGAGTGGCCGCTGGCCTCGCATGCGATCTGGGCGGCCGGTGCGATCGCGGTGCCGATCTACGAGACCTCCTCCACCGACCAGGTCGCCTGGATCCTCGAGGACTCCGAGGCCAAGGCGCTGATCATCGAGACCGACGCCCACGCCGAGGTCGTCGCCCCGCTGATCGACGGCCATCCGACCCTCGAGTCGGTGGTGCAGATCGATCCCGGCACGCACGCGAAGGACGGCATCGAGGCCGACATGGCCGCGCGCGGAGCCGAGATCGACGACGCGGTGATCGCCGAGCGGTCTGCGGCCCTGGGCTCGGCGGATCCGGCGATCCTGATCTACACCTCCGGCACCACCGGTCGGCCCAAGGGGTGCATGCTCACCCACCTGAACCTGCTGGCCGAGTCGGCCGGGGCCGGCAAGGCCTTCCACACCGAGCTGCGTCCGGGACGCAAGTCGCTGTGGTTCCTGCCGATGGCGCACGTGCTCGCGCACGCGATCGCCATCGCCGCTTTCCAGCACAAGGTCGCGCTCGGCCACTTCGGCGACATCCCCAACCTGGTGCCGATGTTCGCCGAGTTCCAGCCCGACTTCCTGCTGTCGGTGCCGCGGGTGTTCGAGAAGGTCTACAACACCGCCCGGCAGACCGCCCACGACGGCGGCAAGGGCAAGATCTTCGACTTCGCCGACCGCACGGCGGTCGAGTGGTCGCGGGCCCAGGACACCGGCGGGCCGGGCCTGCTGCTGCGGCTCAAGCGTGAGCTGTGCATGAAGCTGGTCTACTCCAAGCTGCACGCGGTGCTGGGCAACCGGTGTGAGGTCGCCATCTCGGGCGGCGCCCCGCTCGGTGAGCGGCTCGGTCACTTCTTCCGCGGCATGGGCGTGACCATCTACGAGGGTTACGGGCTGACCGAGACCACCGCGGCGCTGACGGTCAACACCGTCGACCACATCAAGATCGGCACCGTGGGCCGGCCGCTGGAGGGCAACGCGGTGCGCATCGCCGAGGACGGCGAGATCTGCCTGCGCGGCGACGTGGTCTTCGACGGCTACTGGAAGAACCAGGCCGCCACCGACGAGGCGCTGATCGACGGCTGGTTCCACACCGGCGACCTGGGCACGCTCGACGCCGAGGGCTACCTGTCGATCACCGGCCGCAAGAAGGAGATCATCGTCACCGCGGGCGGCAAGAACGTCGCCCCGGCCGGGCTCGAGGACTCGCTGCGTGCGCACCCGCTGATCAGTCAGGCCATGGTGGTCGGTGATCAGAAGCCGTTCATCGGTGTGCTGGTGACCATCGACCCGGAGGCCTTCCCGGCGTGGAAGGAGCGCAACGGCAAGCCTGCCGACGCCGAGGTCGCCGAGCTGATCGCCGACGCCGATCTGGTCGCCGAGATCGACGAGGCGGTCAAGCAGGCCAACGGCAAGGTCAGCCACGCCGAGGCGATCAAGAAGTTCCGGATCCTGCCGGTCGACTTCACCGAGGAGGGCGGCGAGATCACCCCGACGCTCAAGCTCAAGCGCAACGTCGTGCTCGACACCTACGCCGACGAGATCGAGGCGCTGTACAGCCGGTAAAGCGGCACGGCAGACGCGCGGCGGGGCGGCACCTTTCCTCGGTGCCGCCCCGCCGCGCGTCTGCCCACGGGTGCGCCCGGTCGCCCGGCGCCCCGGCCCCCGGGGGTCAGAGCAGGGTGGCCAGCCGGTCGGCCATCACGTCCCAGCGCCAACGCCGATCGACCCACCGCCGGCCCGCCTCGCCCATCCGCCGGGCGAGCTCCCGGTCGCCCAGCAGCTCGATGATCCGGTCGGCGATCGCGTCGATGTCGCGACCGGAGACCACGTAGCCGGTCTCGCCGTGCCGGACGGTCTCCGGGGCCCCGCCCGAGTCGCCGGCGACCACCGGCACCCCGCAGGCGGACGCCTCGAGGAACACGATGCCCAGACCTTCCACGTCCAGCCCACCGCCGCGGGTGCGGCACGGCATCGCGAACACGTCCGCCATCGCGTGGTGGGCGGCCAGTTCCTCGGCCGGCACCCCGCCGGTGAGCACGATGTGTTCGGCCTCCGGTGAGGCGGCCGCCAGTCGGGCCAGCCGCTCGGCGTCCGGGCCGCCGCCGACGATCACCAGTTTCGCGCCGGGCACCCGGGACCGGATCCGCGGCAGCGCCCGGATGAGCTGGTCCTGGCCTTTGCGCGGCACCAGCCGCGACAGGCACACCACCGTCGGGGCGTCGCCGATCCGGTAGCGGGTGCGCAGCATGGCGCGCGCATGCGGGTCGGGACGGAACCGGGTCGGGTCGACCCCCGGCGGCAGATACTCCAGCCGGCCCTGCGGTCCGAACGCGGCCGCGAACCGGCCGCGGGTGTAGCGGCTGACGAAGGTGATCACGTCCGCGTCGTCACCGATTCTGCGCAGCGCCCGGCGCGCCAGCGGCAGCATCGACCAGCCGACCTCGTGTCCATGGGTGGTCGCCACGATCCGGCTCGCCCCGGCCCGGCGCAGCGTCGGCCCCAGCAGCGCCAGCGGAGCGGCCGCACCGAACCACACGGTCTCGATGCGGTGCTCGCGCACCAGGCGGGCGGCCCGGCGCGCCACCGCCGGGGTGGGCAGCATCAGCGTGGTCGGGTGGCGCACCACCGGATACGGCTGGGCGGCGTCGAAACGCAGATGACTGTCGCCACGCCAGCGCGGGGCGTAGACCATCAGGTCCTCGGCGGGCAGTCGCAGGGACAGGGTGTGCAGGAAGGACTGGATGCCGCCGGGGCGGGGCGGGAAGTCGTTGGTCAGCAACAGCGTGCGCCGCATGCCACCACCGTAGGCGGCGCCCGGTCCGGTCGGCCCCGCGCCCCGGTCCGCGCTCACCCGAAGGTCTCGCCCAGCCAGGCCGACCAGTCCGAGGTCAGCCGGTTCATCGACACCCCGAGCACCTCCTGGACGATCTCGTCGACCTCCTCGGGTGCGCGGCCGCCGTCGCCGAGCCGTCCGTGCAGCTCGATCAGCCGGTCCTCGTCGTAGGCGATGACGATGTAGTCGATCATCGTCCGCCCCAGCTGATACGCAAGGTCCGCCATCCCCCCGGTGTACTGCACGTCCTCGGGCAGCGAGTCGGGCGCGCCGTGCGCGGCCACCATCGACGCCACCGCGGGCACCGCGTCGGCCAGCGCGGTGTCGGTGCCGCGGAAGCCCACGTAATCGCCGGTGCCCTCGATCAGCCAGCCCGGTGCGCCCCGTCCGGTGTCGGCGCGGGTGGCCACGTGACTGAGTTCGTGGCGCAGCACGACCCCGAGTTGGAACGGGTCCATCCGTTCGATCGCTCCCGGCGCGAAGACGATCCGCTGACCGTGACCGGGCCGGTCGGAGTCGTAGACGATCGCCGCGGCCGCCGAGACCGAGCCGGGGTCCGCCTGGCCGGTGATCGCCCCGAACTCCTCCTGGTCGGCCGCGATCTGCAGCACCACGGTCCGATCCCAGTCCGTGCCCCAGAAGTCGGTCACCTGCGCGATCGCCTCGGGCAGCGCCGCGGCCAGCTGCGCCGCCTCGTCCTCGGCGCCCGGGTGCGACAGGATCATCGACTCGCCAGCACCGTCGACCGGTACCGCGGTGGCGACGACGGGGCCGAACTCCCAGGGGCCGGCCGGCCAGCTCGGATGCATGCTGTCGGCGGTCTCGTCGACCGAGACCACCGTCCACTGCTCGCCGCGTTTGGCCAGGATCGCCCCGACCTTGGTGCGCATCGGATACTCGTCGACCCCGGCGAGCTGGAACTCCAGGTAGACCGGCGGCGCCCACACGTCGTCGGCGCCGATCCGGTCGGCGATCTCCTGCCGGACGTAGACGTCCGGATCGTCACCGATCACCAGCTCGAAGCGGCTGAAGTCCAGCTCGGCCGCGGCTTCGGCCCGCGCCTGCTGCTCGGCGAGCACCCCGTCGGGTGCGTCGGGGTCGATGACGGTCTCCAGCAGCTGCGTGTCTCCGGTGGTCAGGGCCTGCGCCCACTGCGCGAGCACCGGTTCCACGCCGGCGCGGCGCGACTGGGCCAGCGGGTCCTCGACCTGCTCCTGCCCGTCCTGCGGGTCCGGATCGGCCGATCCGCAGGAGACCAGCAGAACAGCCGCGGCCAGCGCCCCGCTCAGCGGGGCCCACACCGGTGCGGCGCCGCGCCGGGCGGCCGGGACACCCATCGCGGTCAGTACCTGCGGATGTTGTGGATCGGGAAGTCTTCGATGGGCTGGATCTTCACCGGCACACCGAAGGTGGAGGCGTGCACCATCATCCCGTTGCCGGCGTAGATGCCCACGTGCGAGATGCCGGGGTAGAAGGTGACGATGTCACCGGGCCGGATGTCCTCGAGTGCGACCTCCATCCCGTCGGTGGACTGTGCGGCCGCGGTGCGTGAGGTGTCGACCCCGACCTCGCCGAAGGACCACTGCACCAGCCCGGAGCAGTCGAAGGAGTCCGGTCCGGTCGCGCCCCACACGTACGGCTTGCCCAGCCGGGTCAGCGCCACCTGGAGTGCGGCGTAGCCCACCCCGCCGCCGTCGACGATCTCGGCCGGGTCGAAGCCGTCGGGCATCAGGTCACCGGCGAGCGCCTCGCGGTCGGCGCCGGTCATCGACGCGTAGAGCTCGCGCACGTGGTCGATCTGCTCGACCAGTCCGCGCCGCTCGGCCTCGAGCACCGCCTGCGCCGCCTCGGCCTCTTCGCGGGCACGGGACGCATCGCGGGCCGCCTCCTGCGCTTCGCTGCGCGCCTGCTCGGCCTCGGTCTTGGCCTCGCGCAGGTCGGCGATCCGGTCATGGGTGTCGAGGTTGATCCGGTCGAGCACGGACAGCTGGTCGAGCAACTGCTGCGGGGAGGCGCTGGTGATCAGCGCCTGCAACCCGTTGGTGCGTGCGCCCCGGTAGTTGGCGATCGCCACCACGTTGACCGCGGACTGGAAGGCGTCGACCCGCTCCTGGGTGGCATCGAGCAGATCCTGGGCGCCGGCCACGCGTGCGTCCTGCTCCAGCTGGACCGCCAACAGTTCGTCGACGTGCTGCTGGCCGGCCAGGAAACGCTGGTTGGTCTCTTCGACCTCGCGGGCGAGCTCGAGCATCCGGCCCACCGCGTCTCCGGCGTTCTCCGGATCCGGGGTGGGCTCGTCCTGCCCGTCGTGCTCGTCGTGCTGGGCCGGCTCCGCATCGGGTGCGGGTTCGGGGTCACCGGCGGCGACGGACACCGCGCCGAAGGTCATGCCGAGTGCGGCCACCACCGCCACCACGCCACGGGTCGTGGCCTGCAAGTGCGTGCTTCGCACCGGTCTCCCCCTCGAGCAGGTCGGCCGCACCACGTCAGGGCGGGGCGGTCGCACCGATGAACTGGCTGAGGCGCGCGGCTGACCGCCGACACGCCGAGATCACGAACAGATTACGGACGTCGACCCGTGCCGCGCAAACCGAGGCGTGAGAACGCCGTGCGGCCCCGTCGACGATCGACGGGGCCGCACGGGAGGGGTTCCGGGAGGAACGGAGGGATCAGAGGCGACGCGCGGAGGCGATGCTGCTCGGATCCAGCGGCGCGTACGTCACCGGCTGACCGGTGGTGTAGGCGTGCAGCACCTGCCCGTCACCGGCGTAGAGCGCGACGTGACCGCCGCCGTGCCACATCAGGATGTCGCCGGGGCGCAGATCGTCGAGCGAGACCGCGTGGCCGACCTGGCCCTGTGCGTTGGACACGCGCGGCAGGTCGACACCGGCCTGCTGGTAGGCCCAGTGGACCAGGCCCGAGCAGTCGAAGGCGCTGGGGCCGGAGGCGCCGTAGACGTACGGCGAGCCGACCTTGGTCTGCGCGGCGGCCAGTGCACGCTGACCGACCGAGCGGTCGTGGTTCAGCGGGTCGAGGTCGCCACCGGAGACTCCGGCACCGTTGAGCATGTCGGCAAACTGGCCGAGGCCGTCCGGGACGTCGAACTGTCCGAGACCGTCGATCGAGATCGTGTCGGCCGAGGCAGTCGGGACCGCCATCGTCAGGCCCGTCGCAGCGACGGCGCCGGCGACCAGCGCGCTGCGCGTGCCGCGGGTCAGGCCCGATTCCTTCTGCATCCTGTGCTTGGCCACAGTTGGTGTAACTCCGTTTTCTTCCAGTCCACCGACCGGGTTAGCTGACGGGTTCGGGCTTGGAAGATCGCCCTACCCGGACCGCGTGGCGGTTCGGGATTCACCCCAAGGAACGTGGGTCCCCGGCTCGAGGATTGTCGATTAGGTGGTGACCTCGGCCCGACCCCTGGTTGGCGTCGAATCTCGGCGCAAAGTCTCGAAAAGGTTACGAAACCGTGTCCGGAAAGTCCAGTCCGTCCCCCGGCCGCGCCGAGCCCGCATCCGGTCGTCCGAATCGGCCCGACACGACACCGACCTACCGGCGCTGTGACCTGCGACGATCGGCAGCGCATCGCCCCGGCCCCGCATCCCGGGAGGAAATCTTCGACCGCCCGGTGAGTGGGATTGTGACGAACGTCTCCCCGCCGGGGCTCGTGATCGGGACGAGACCTGTCGGTGCCGCCCCCTAGCGTGGCCGCCATGTCGCCCATCGGCTCGCTCGCCGGCCCCGGTGTGCAGCTGGCCTTCGACCAGCTCGACCGGACCTTGAAGGAGACCACCTTCGTGGTGGTGGACCTGGAGACCACCGGTGCCCGGGCGGCCGAGGACGCGATCACCGAGATCGGTGCGGTGCGGGTGTGCGGCGGTGAGGTGCTCGGCGAATTCGCCACCCTGGTCGACCCCGGCCGGCCGATTCCGCGCGCGATCAGTCGCCTCACCGGGATCACCGACCAGATGGTCGCGGGGTCGCCACAGATCTCGGCGGTGCTGCCGATGTTCCTCGAGTTCGCCGGCGATGCGGTGCTGGTGGCCCACAACGCGCCGTTCGACATCGGGTTCCTCCGGGCCGCGGCCGCCCGGCTGGGCCACCGACTGCCGCCCGAACGCCCGCTGTGCACGGTGAAACTGGCGCGCCGAGTGCTGCCGCGCGAGGAGGCCCCGTCGGTCAAGCTCTCGGAGCTGGCGCGGATCCTGCGCACCACCACCAGGCCCACCCACCGGGCCCTGGACGATGCACGCACCACCGTCGAGGTGCTGCACACCCTGCTGGGCCGGCTCGGTTCGCACGGGGTGACAACGCTCGCCGAACTGCGGTCCTGGCTGCCCGGGGTCACCGCGGCCCAGCGCGACAAGCGACACCTGGCCGACGCCCTGCCACCGAAGCCCGGGGTGTACCTGTTCCGCGGCCCGAAGGACGAGGCCCTGTACATCGGCACGGCCGTGGATCTGCGGCGCCGGGTACGCGGCTATTTCACCGGTTCGGAAACCCGCACCCGCATGCGCGAGATGGTCGCGCTGACCACCCGGATCGACCACGTCGAATGCGCACACGGCCTGGAGGCGCAGATCCGCGAGCTCCAGCTGATCGCCGCGCACGCCCCGCCGTACAACCGACGGTCGAAGAATCCGCACCGCGGCTGGTGGATCCGACTGTCCGACGAGCCCTTCCCGCGGCTGATCGTCGGCCGCAAGCCCGTCCCCGGCGCACTCGGTCCGTTCTCCTCCCGCGCCGTGGCCGCGGAGACGGCCGAGGCGGTCGCGGCCGGATGCCGGATCCGCACCTGCACCGCCCGGCTGCGCGTAGCCGACCGGCACGGGCCGGACTGCGGTCCGCTCGGCCGGGTCGGCGGCTGCCCGGCCGCCCCGCCCGGGTCGGACCCGGTCTCGGCCGCGCAGTACGCCGACCGGTTGCCCGCGGTCACGGCGCTGTTCGACGGCCGCGACGACGCCGCGCTGGCACGGCTCGCCGACGAGATCGAGTCGTTGGCCGGCCGCGAACTGTTCGAGACCGCGGCGCGGCGGCGCGACCGGCTGGTCACCGCGATCACCGCGCTGGAACGTGTGCAGCGCGCCCGCGCGCTGACCGCGGTCGACGAACTGGTGGCCGCACGCCCCGACGGTGCGGGCGGCTGGCACGTGGCGGTGATCCGGGCCGGCCGGTTGGCCGGGGCCGGTCATGTCCCGCCGCGGGCCCCGGTCATGGCGACGATCGACGCGATCGTCGCCGGCGCCTCCACGGTGCCCGATGCGCCCGAGCCGCTGCGCGGCGCGCCGGCCGAACAGGTCCGGCTGATCACCGATTGGCTGCACACCGGCGGCACCCGACTGGTCCGCACCAGCACCGGATACGCCACACCCTCGCGCGGGGCGGGACGCTGGGCCGAGTGGGTCGCACGCGCCCGGCAGGGTCGCGCCGACCCCGCCGACGACGGACGCCTAGGCTGACAGCCACCGATCCTGCCCCGCCCGCCCCGAGGAGAAGCCGTGATCACCGCGATCGTCCTGGCCCACGTCAAGCCCCACCGCATCCCCGAGGCCGCCCAGGCCGTAGCCGATCTCGAGGGCGTCGAATCGGTCTACTCGTGCGCCGGTGACGTCGACCTGGTGATCACCGTGCGCGTGCGCGACCACGGGACGGTCGCCGATCTGGTGACCGGCAAGATCAACAAGGTCAAGGGCATCAAGCGCACGACCACGCACATTGCGTTCCACTCGTACTCCAGCGCGGACGTCGACGCCGCGTTCACCATCGGCGAGTAGACCGCCGGCCTGCTCCCCTACCCGGCGAGATCGCCGGTCAACCCCGCCCACTCGGTGAGCACCCGTGCGGCCGCGCCGGAGTCGATGGACCGCTGCGCCTTCGGCAGCGCAGCCGCGATCGCCCCGGCGACCTCGGCGTCGGTCTGCGCGTCGATGCCCTCGTGGGCGGCGATCGCGGCCGCGGCGTTGTAGACCACCGCGTCACGCACCGGGCCGGTCTCGCCGGCCAGCAGCGCGCGGGCGACGCCGGCGTTGTAGTCCGCGTCCCCGCCGCTGAGGGTCTCCAGCGGCGCCGGGGTCAGGCCGATGTCGGACGGATGCACGCTGTGCGCCCGTGCCCGGCCGTCGCGGACGTTGTACACGGTCGAGGTCGTCGACAAGGTGAGCTCGTCGAGGCCGTCGTCGCCGCGCACCACCAGCACCGAGTTGCCGCGCTGGGCGAACACCCCGGCCATGGTCTCGACCAGGTCGGCGAAGGCGCAGCCGATCAGTCCGGTCGCCGGCCGGGCCGGGTTGGTCAGCGGACCGAGCACGTTGAACACGGTCGGGATGCCGATCTGTTTGCGAGCCGGCGCGGCGAATCGCAGAGCCGGATGGAACAGCGGAGCGAAGCAGAAGCCGATCCCGGCGGCCTGCACACAGTGCCGGACCTGTTCGGGCCCCAGGGCGATGGTCACACCGAGCGCCTCGAGCACGTCGGCCCCGCCGCTCTTCGACGAGGCCGCGCGGCTGCCGTGCTTGACCACGGGCACTCCGGCCCCGGCCACCACCATCGCCGCCATGGTCGAGATGTTCACGGTCCCGGCCCGGTCGCCGCCGGTGCCGACGATGTCCACGGCCTGCTCCACGCCCTCGACCAATCGGGCGTGGCCGAGCATCCCGGCGGCCAGCCCGTCCAGTTCGGACGGGGTCGGGCCCTTCATCTTCAGCGCCACACCGAATGCGGCGATCTGGGCGTCGGTGGCGTTGTCGGTCATGATCTCGTCCATCGCCCACGCCGCCCCGTCGCGAGCGAGGTCCACGCCGTCGGCGAGCGCACCGAGGATCTCGGGCCAGTCGTGCCGGATCCGGCCCGCATCCGTCGCAGCCGCCGCGCCCTGACCCATCTGATCCTCTTTCCTCGTCTGACCGCCCCGCGCCTACCGCGGCCCGTCGTCACGTGGTGAGCCCGGCACCGACGTCCGGAGGCTCACGGGGAAAGACTAACGACCCGCCGCGGATCCTTCGGGTGCGGGCTGCAGCGCGTCCCAGCCGCGGGCGTCCCCGCCGTGCCGCTGGGCCAGTCCGGCCATCCGGGACCGTTCCTGGGAACACGCCAGGGCCGTCAGCTCCAGCGCCCGGCACAGCGCCACCGCGACCGCATCGTCTGCGGGCGGATCGATCGCCTCGGCCGGCCACACCCCGGCCGGCACGTCGGCGTCGACGGCGGTGTACCCGTCGAGTTCGGCGGCCGCCAGGAACTCGGCGGACCGGGACGACGGGACGGTCACCAGTTGGCGCAGCACCCCGGGCACACCCGCATCGGCCCCGTCGATCCCGGCTCCCGCCAGAGCGGCGCCGCACGACAGGGCGGGATCATAACCGGTGACGGTCACCGTCAACGACGGATCCCGCAAATCAAGGGTAGCCTTACTTTTGTCGCGCCTGCGCCGGAACCAACCGCGCACACCACCGCCCGATCTCGACCTGCTGGCCATCACTACCCCTTGACACTTCGTCGGAACCCGTACTCACCTGACCGGTTTAAAGAAACCGCAGGTCAACCGCATCTCCTCTAAAATCGGATTCCCGATTTATAGCCCCGATTGGGCGGAAGTTACTACGACGGGTCATACTTCTGCCTGTGACGAGCACAGTAGGGACTTCAGGATCCTCCATAAGCCAACGGGTCCACTCGCTGAACCGACCGAACATGGTCGCTGTGGGCACCGTCGTGTGGCTTGGGCAAGAGTTGATGTTCTTCGCCGGCCTCTTTGCGATGTATTTCGTCGCACGGGCCCAGGCGCAGGGCGATTGGCCACCCGAGCCCACCCACCTCAACATCCCGTACGCACTGACGTTCACGACGATCCTCGTGATCTCGTCGTTCACGTGCCAGCTGGGTGTGTTCGCGGCAGAACGCGGCGACGTGTTCAAGCTGCGGGCGTGGTACTTCGTATCGTTCGTTCTCGGCCTGATCTTCGTGATCGGCCAGGCGAACGAGTTCCGAGAGCTGGTCGTGGACGGCACGACCTTCGCGAGCAGCTCCTACGGGTCGGTGTTCTTCATCACCACCGGCTTCCACGGACTGCACGTCATCGCGGGGTTGATCGCCTTCCTGTACCTGATCGTCCGTACGAAGATGAGCAAGTTCACGCCGGCACAGGCCACCGCCTCGATCGCCGTGTCGTACTACTGGCACTTCGTCGACGTGATCTGGGTCGCCCTGTTCCTGATCATCTACATCGTCCAGTAACCACGCCTGATCGGCCGCCGGAACGGTTCACGTCCCGTCGTCCAGTCCCGCGATACAACTAGAGGGATATCGATGAATCCAGCACCGCCACCTGTCCCCGGGAATCCCGGCGACGAGTCTCCGGCGCAGGCCCCGGTCGATCCGGCCCGGGCCAAGAAGCGCCGCAAGTTGCGTCGTCGCGCTGCCGGCGTCGCCCTAATGCTCAGCGCGCTGACCGGTACCGGTCTGGCCGCTGCGGCCCTGACGCCGACCCCTCAGGTCGCGCAGGCAGACGAGGCCGATCAGGCCACGCTGATCCGCGAGGGCAAGCGGCTCTACGAGGAGTCCTGCATCACGTGCCACGGCGCGAACCTGCAGGGCATCCCCGAGCGCGGTCCGAGCCTGATCGGCGTCGGCGAGACCTCGGTCTACTTCCAGGTCAAGACCGGCCGCATGCCGGCCGTGCGCCAGGAAGCGCAGATGCCGCAGAAGACCCCGCGCATGGACCTGCGCCAGATCGACGCGATCGGCGCCTACGTCCAGCAGCACGGCGGCGGCCCCTCGCTGCCCCAGCCCACCGCGGAGGACCGTGAGCGGTTCAACGCCCAGGAGCTCGTCCAGGGTCAGTACCTGGTCGGCTCCGGTCGCGGCGGCGACGGCGACGGCTTCGCTGCGGCGGATGCCGCGGTCGGCGGCGACCTGTTCCGCCAGAACTGCGCGTCCTGCCACAACTTCACCGGCAAGGGCGGCACCCTGTCCTCGGGCAAGTACGCACCCAACCTGGACGATGTCGACCCGAAGCTGATCTGGTCCGCGATGGTCGTCGGCCCGGAGAACATGCCCAAGTTCTCCGACCGGCAGCTGACCCCGGACGAGAAGAAGGACGTCATCGCCTACGTCCGCTACGGCGCTGAGGCGTCCAACCCCGGCGGCATGGGCCTGGGCGGTTGGGGTCCTGCGGCCGAGGCGGGCTTCATCTGGGCGGTCGGAATCGTGGCGGTCGTTGGCGCCACGCTGTGGATCGGAGCGAGGTCATGAGCACCGGTGACGGTGAGAACTACACGCGCGAGCAGCTCGACGCGATGAGCCGGGACGAGCTCGTCGCCTTGGGCACCAAGCTCGACGGCGTCGAGGTCGCATACCGGCGGGACCGCTGGGAGGTCGAGGGCACCCGGGCGGAGAAGCGCGCCGAGCGCACCGTGGCCTTCTGGTTCATCCTCTCGGGCCTGTCGGCGGCCGCCTTCATCGGCGTCTACCTGTTCTGGCCCTGGCAGCACAAGGCCAAGGGCGAGTCGGGCGAGTTCCTGTACAGCCTGTACACCCCGCTCATCGGCCTGACCATGGGTCTGGCGATCCTCGCGCTGGGCATCGGTGCGGTGCACTTCACCAAGAAGTTCATCCCCGAGGAGCTGTCCATCCAGGACCGTCACGACGGTCCCTCGGACGAGGTCGACCGCAAGACCATCACCGCGCAGCTCAACGAGGCGGTGGAGACCTCGACCTTCGGTCGTCGTCCCCTGCTCAAGGGCACCTTGGGCTTCGCGGGCGCCGGCATCGGCCTGGTCGCGCTCGTCGGCACCCTCGGCGGCTTCATCAAGCGGCCGTGGACGCCCAACGCGGTGATGGACAACAACGGTGACGGCACCCTGTGGACCTCCGGCTGGACCCCGCACTTCCCGGGCGAGGAGATCTTCCTGCGCCGTGACACCGGCAACCCGCACGAGGTCGTGCTGGTCCGTCCGGAGGACCTCGAGCCCGGCGGCATGGAGTCGGTCTTCCCGTTCCGCAAGTCGGACCTGGAGGGCCCGGACTCGGACGAGAAGCTGTTCACCGCCATGCGCGGTTCGCGCAACGCGGTGATGATCATCCGCTTCCACCCCGAGGACGGGGCGAAGCTGGTCAAGCGCAAGAACCAGGAGAGCTTCAACTACGGCGACTACATCGCCTACTCGAAGATCTGTACTCACCTGGGCTGCCCGACCTCGCTGTACGAGGCGCAGACCAACCGGATCCTGTGCCCGTGCCACCAGTCGCAGTTCGACGCGCTGACCTGGGCCAAGCCGGTCTTCGGCCCCGCTGCGCGCGCGCTGCCGCAGCTGCCGCTGACGGTCAACAAGGACGGTTACTTCGTCGCCGCCAGCGACTTCATCGAGCCCCTCGGCCCGGCGTTCTGGGAGCGTAAGCAATGACAAATTCGAAGTTGGCCACACAGGCCGACGCGATGGACCAGCGCTATCGCATGGCGCCGGGCATCCGTCGCCAGATCAACAAGGTCTTCCCGAGCCACTGGTCGTTCCTGCTCGGTGAGATCGCCCTCTACAGCTTCGTGGTGCTGCTCATCTCGGGCGTGTACCTGACGCTGTTCTTCGACCCGTCGATGGCGGAGACCACCTACCAGGGCGTCTACCAGCCGCTGCGCGGCATCGAGATGTCGAAGGCCTACGAGGCCGCCCTCGACCTGTCGTTCGAGGTCCGCGGCGGACTGTTCGCCCGACAGATCCACCACTGGGCGGCGCTGATGTTCGTCGCGTCGATCATGGTGCACCTGTTCCGGGTGTTCTTCACCGGCGCGTTCCGCAAGCCGCGCGAGGCCAACTGGGTCATCGGCTGCCTGCTGCTGGTGCTGTCGATCGCCGAGGGCTTCTTCGGCTACGGCATCCCGGACGACCTGCTCTCGGGCACCGGCCTGCGGATCACCTCGGGCATCATCCTGGGCATCCCGGTCGTCGGTACCTGGATGCACTGGGCGGTGTTCGGCGGCGACTGGCCGGGCACGATCATCATCCCGCGCATCTACGTGCTGCACATCCTGCTCATCCCGGGCATCCTGCTCGCCCTGATCGGCGCGCACCTGGCTCTGGTCTGGTACCAGAAGCACACCCAGTTCCCGGGGCCGGCACGGACCGAGGACAACGTCGTCGGCGTGCGCATCCTGCCGGTGTTCGCGCTGAAGTCGGCCGGCTTCTTCGCCATCACCTTCGGCATCCTGGCCATCATGGGCGGCGTGTTCCAGATCAACGCGGTGTGGAACATCGGTCCATACAACGCCTCGCAGGTGTCTGCCGGTTCACAACCGGACATGTACATGCTGTGGACGGAGGGGCTGGCGCGGATCTTCCCGAACTGGGAGATCTATCTGGGCAACTACACGATCCCGGCGGTGTTCTGGGTCGCGTTGGTCGCCGGGTTGGTGTTCGGACTGCTGTTCATCTACCCCTTCCTGGAGGCCAAGCTCACCGGGGACACCAAGCACCACAACCTGCTGCAGCGTCCCCGTGACACCCCGGTCCGCACCTCGCTGGGCACGATGACCATCGCGTTCTACCTGGTGCTGATGCTCTCGGGCATGAACGACATCATCGCGTTCAACTTCAACCTGTCGCTGAACGCGACGACGTGGATCGGGCGCATCGGTGCGATCGCACTGCCGCCGCTGGTGTACTTCGTGACCTACCGCTGGTGCATCGCACTGCAGCGCAGCGACCGCGACGTGCTCGAGCACGGCCTGGAGACCGGCCACATCGTGCGCACCGCGGAGGGCGCCTTCATCGAGGTGCACCAGCCGCTGGCCGAGGACGAGGACGGCAACCCGATCCCGCTCGAGTACCAGGGCGCGATGGTGCCGAAGAAGCTCAACTCGCTCGGTGGTGCGGGACGCCCGCCGGCGGGTGGCTGGTTCAAGGCCGACCCCGAGGACGAGGCCATCGCCCTCGACGAGGCCGCGCACGCGGGCGAGAAGCGTCGCCTGCAGGTCCTGAAGGAACGTCAGGACGCCTACCGCGCCGAACTCGAAGGCGGCGACTCCGACCAGGAGTAACCCCTCACTCGGCTCGTCACAACCGGTGGCCCGGACCGCAAGGTCCGGGCCACCGGCCTTTTGTGGGGGTGGCCCGGAGCCGGTCGCCCGCCGCCTGCCCGGCACACGCCGCGCACGCACCCCTCCCCTCCCCCACCGGCCATGCCCCGCCGATGTCTACGCGGGCGGTGCGCACCGCCCCGCCCCGGCTGCCGCGGCACCGGCCGATGGCCGCGACGCCGAGCTCCGTCGGCCGCATCCCGTCCCGCGCTAAGCCTTGTCGCAACCGCCGAGAGCGCCCTCGGCGACGGCAGGGGCCCGTACCGGTCATGCTTAAGGGCGCCCCGTGGTTCCGGTCGGGCCCTGCAGGCGGGCACCGCCGCCTATCCGTCCGTGGACCAGTCCATCGGCGGTTCCCGGGCCGGGCAATATCGGCTCGAAGCGAAGGGAGGCCACGCGCCCCCCTGGCCGCCGGCAGTACGGCCGTCGGCACCCCGGCCTCGCTCCCGGTTCCGCACCGCGACCGCTCGACTCGCCCCGCCCTGCCCCGCCCGCCGCTGCTTCAGCGCCCCGCCCCTTCCGTACTCCCCGCTGCTGCCCGCGGGGCAGACATCCCGGCACGGACGGTTCCTACCGGCCGTCCGGCACTCCGCGGGTGATACCGGGCGCACGGAGGCCGGTGGCCGCCACAGACCTTCCCGGCGGCTGCCGGCCCCACCATGGTCGCCACCGGGCCTTAAGTCACCGGCCGGCACGACACGCAGTGCACACCGACCCGGGCGCCCACC
>Ga0079226_10001566_pt1 | contig 17586 bp, 15 predicted proteins | sample Poulit2014_FD_76345 | JGI IMG/M metagenome (GOLD analysis project Ga0079226, IMG submission 76345) | Agricultural soil microbial communities from Georgia to study Nitrogen management - Poultry litter 2014 | ecosystem: Environmental > Terrestrial > Soil > Agricultural land | place: USA: Georgia...
AAGGATCACAAAAATTGTAATAATGGGAACGAGGATCCATATCATGGTTCAAACAACTCTTTTCCAATGTTATTCTTTTATTAGTTTGTTTCCATTTTCTGTTTTTCATTCATAAAAAACGTATGTTTAAAGAGTTGTTTGCTGAAAATAAAATTTAATTGTTTGATTCAACATAAAACAGGGCTATTCCCCTAAATGGGAATAGCCCTAGCCATGTTATTTAGTTTTGTTGTCCGCCGCTTAATTGCTGTTGAGCAACGGATACCAAACGTTTTGTAATTTCTCCACCAACGGAACCGTTACCACGGGAAGTTGTATCTGCACCAAGTTGTACACCAAATTCTTGTGCTATTTCTGTTTTCATTTGTTCAAGTGCCTGTTCTGCACCAGGTACAACCAATTGATTTGAGTTATTGCTATTGTTATTTGCCATTTTCATTCACCTCTATTATAAAATTTATTATTCCTGTCCGCCACCACTTAATTGTTGCTGAGCAACGGATACCAAACGTTTTGTAATTTCTCCACCAACGGAACCGTTGGCACGGGATGTTGTGTCTGCACCAAGTTGTACACCAAATTCTTGTGCTATTTCTGTTTTCATTTGATCAAGTGCTTGTTCGGCACCAGGCACAACTAATTGGTTTGAGTTGTTGCTATTGTTATTTGCCATGGATGTTCACCTCCTTGGTGTCTATAGAATGTGTAACGAAGAAGAAGAACATACATCAGATTCACTGGTATTTTGTGGAGACAAAAAAAGCCGGCCTCTGCCGACTCTTACAATAAATCTTCAAATGCTTCCTCTATTTCATTTTGACTGTCTATCGTAACAACCTCGATTCCTTCCACTGCTTCTGCCATTGAAGCTGAGAAATCATATTGACTCTCTAACTCATTTACTTTATTTCTGCGAGGTCTCGTTTTAGGTGACTTGGGTACAAATATCGTACAACAATCTTCGTAAGGCAAGATGGATGTTTCGTATGTACCGATTTCTTTCGATAGTTCAATGACTTCCTGTTTATCCATTGTGACAAGCGGGCGAAGAATCGGATAATTCGTTACTTCATTAATTGTATGCAGGCTTTCCATCGTCTGGCTCGCAACTTGCCCAAGGCTTTCTCCCGTCGTGATCGATAAAATATTTTCTCTTGCACTAACCATCTCACTAATCTTGAACATGATCCGCCGCATAATCGTCATAGCATAACTATGTGGCATTTCACGAAATATCTCCTGCTGCAATTTTGTAAACGGAACAATATGAACTCGAATGGAATGACCGTACTTTGTTAACTGTTTCGTTAAATCCAAAACTTTTTGTTTGGCCCGTTCACTCGTATAAGGTGGAGAATGAAAGTGAATCGCTTCAAGTTGAATCCCACGTTTCATCGCAAGATAACCTGCTACCGGGCTATCAATTCCCCCGGAAAGCATAAGTAAAGATTTCCCCGCAGTTCCAACGGGTAAGCCACCTAATCCGTATTCCTTGCTGGCCATCACGAAAGCTGCTCCATGTCTTACTTCAACGCGAATTTCAACATCCGGATGATGCACATCGACAGTGGTTCCTTCTGTATGACGAAGCAGATAACCACCTATTTTTTTATTTAATTCCATGGAACCGACGGGAAACTTTTTGTTCACACGTCGTGCAATCACTTTAAACGTTTGTACACTTTTCTCTTGTTGCAGCGCATATAAAGCTGCTTCATAAATCGCATCCATCTCGCTATCTACTTTGATTGCGAGACTTAAGCTATGAATACCAAATATGTTTTTCAGTTTATTCATAATGGGCTCCGGGTTATGGCCATTTAATAAAACAAACATTCTTCCTTGCATACTTTTCACTTTGATATCAGGGTATTCCTTCAATTGCCTACGTACATTTTCATGCAGTTTGTTAATAAAACTTTTTATATTTTTTCCCTTTAGTGAAATTTCACCATACCGGATTAATATGTGATCATATTGCATTCTTATCTACTCCAGTGCTTTTTTAAATTGTGTTATGGCTTTTTGTAAAACCTGGATAAACCGTTTCATTTCTTCCAATGTATTTTTGTAAGATAAACTGACTCTCAGTCCCGAAATCGTTCGTTCATATGAAAAACCGCATGCGGCAAGTACCTTGCTTTCATCTTTCGATTTAGAGGAACAGGCCGATTTCGTGGAAAGAAAAATATTTTCTTCGCCGAGCATATGAATAAGGACTTCTGGTTTCACTCCTGGTACTGAAAAGTTAATAATATGTGGCGCTCCATTTACTGGACTATTTATGATGACATCCTTCATTTGCGAAAGTTCACGGAATACATATTGTTTCATCGTTTCCAGTTCATCCATACCCTTTGCTTCCCGCTCTTTAATGAGGCGAAGTGCTTTGACTAACGCCACATTCCCCGCCACATTCACCGTGCCTGAACGAATATTCATTTCTTGTTCTCCACCATGAAATAACGGGAATAACGTTGTACCCTTTTTTACATATAAAAGACCTGTTCCTTTTAAACCGTGTATTTTATGGCCGGACAACGTGCATAAATCAATCCCACTGTCTTCTAATTCGAGTGGCACTTTTCCTACACCCTGCACATCATCCACGTGAAAAAATAACTTAGGATATTTTTGTGCTATTTTCCCAATTTCTTCTATCGGTTGAATGGATCCGATCTCGTTATTTACGTGCATCACAGATAAGAGGATCGTGTCCTTTCGAATCGCTTTCTCCACATCATCTATTGAAACAACCCCATTTTCATTTACCGGCAAATAGGTAATCGTGAATCCAAGTTTTTCAAGGCCTGCACAAGCTTCATAAACAGCAGGATGCTCGATTTCTGTTGTAATAATATGTTTCCCTCTATTTTGATGCTGCAGAGCAATGCCTTTGATGGCCATGTTATTCCCTTCGGTTCCACCGGACGTAAAAATGATTTCATCCGTATCAACCTGGAGCAAGGATGCAGCTTGTTGCCTCGCTGTGACAAGTAGCTTTTCTGATGTTGCTCCAAAGGAATGAATGGACGCCGGGTTAGCATAATATTTATTTGAAACCCGATTAAAACTGGCAACTACACTTTCATCAGGGATGGTTGTCGCACTGTTATCTAAATAAATCATTGAACAAACTCCTCTTCATTCGTTCCTCTACTTTCCTGGTTATTTTACACAAACAAAAAGGGAAGGCTGTCTTTGGATGGTCTCTTCAGTCCAATGACAAGCCTTTCCTCTGTATAACATAATAAAATAAAACTTCATTCCATTCCGTAGAGGGTCTCTTTTCTTTCCTTCGTCTCAGTAATGATGTTTTTGAATCAAACAGGCAAGTTACACTACGGTAAATATTATTGAGCAGCCATATGATTTTCTTCAATCCGTTTTAAGGCTTCAGGATCTACTTCTTCAATTGCTTTTACAGCAATTTCAAGTGCGAGTTCGTACTGATAGGCACGGAACTGTCGCTCTGCTTCTTCGAGTTTTGCTGCAAGTTCCGGATTCCCGCTACGGTATCTGTTGGCATATTGAATAACTTGTTCTGTTAAATATGCTTGTTCTAATACTAAATTTGTCTGTTCCGCTGCTTGGTCTAATTTCAATTTTGCATGATTCAATGCTTCCTGTACATTTTTCATTTCAAGCGGTTGCTGTTTTAATTCCTCAAGAACTGCTTCATTTCTTGTAGACACCTCTTCTAAACTATTCCGGATAAAGCTTGGAATTCCTGGAATATTACTCTTCTTCAGGCGTCGTCTTAATTCAAATAATTCTTTACGCATTTCCTCAAGTTTTTCTTTTGCTTCAAGTTCGTCTTTTCTCATCGTATGAAGTCGCTTACGGAATAACTTATGATTTTCATCCAGTTCTTCCACAGCAAGGAATTCTTTCTCCAGTTCATCTCTTAATTCGGAATGGGATCTGTTTTTATCAGTCATTTGCTCTTCCAATTCAATCAACTGCTCTTTTTTATTGGCAATTTTATTCTCAATGGATAAATAACTTTCCATGTCCTGATCTTCAATATAATATGTTTTCTGCAACTGTTCAACTTCAAGCTTTGTCGATGTAAAAGCATGATCCAGATCATGGATCGCCGTTTCAAACATCGGCAATTTCGTTTCCAGATAATTTTTCGCAACCGCCTCTTTTTCAAGGAGGTCATAAATTTCTTTAATCCGCTCTTCCATGTTGTTTAGGACAGGCTGCACGCTTGATAAAAGCCCTTGATCCATATGTTTCAGCATCTCATCTAATTTTTCTTTGTAGGATTGGATTTCCTCGTCATAGCCTAAATGACCGACATGATATCCCCCTTCGATCATTTCTTTAATACCTGAATTTAGTTGATCTAATTGGGTTGGCAGTTCATACTTGCATAGTTTATATGTAGAAGGATACTCATCAATTGTTTTGATTGTGCTTTCTACATCTTCTTTAATTTCCATGACAAGCTGCTTGCCTTCCATATAATTCCCTTCATCTGTCAATTCATAATATGCAGAAAGTCTTTCTTCCAATTCATTAAGTGCCTCATCAAACGTCTCATCCGCTTTTCCATACTGATACCGGTTTTGAGAGAGCATTTTGCGGGCATCTTTTATGGCAGGTTCTATTTGTTCAACTTCATCTCTGCTCGTTTTTTCTGATTCAAGCAATGCATTGAGTTCGGCTAAAATCGTATCTGCATCCTGATCCGCACCTTCAATTATTTCAGTTGCCTTTTGTAATTTTTCTTTTGCTTTGCGGAATTTAAATTTATCTGCAAACTCTTCTGCCTCAATTAGAAGCTCTTCCACACGTGGCAGCTTTACTGTTACAATTTGATCCCAATCTTCTTTCCATTTTTCAAAATGCTTTTGCGTTTCACCAGACAAGTTAAGTACTTTAATTCGTCCCAGCTCAGATGCAACATCACGTTCGGTGAGATTATTTTTCTTCGTCTCCACCTGATCAACCATGTCATAGATCCGCTTTCGATAGATTAATCCAATAATGAGTAACACAATAATAATGAGAATGATTCCAATGATGTACGCCATAAAAGTCTCCCACCTCTGTTCCAATCGGCAAAACAATAATTAAAATTTCTATATATATAAACGAATTACTATAGATGTCAATATATGTATTATAATATCATGGAATGTGGACTTTTGGCTAAGAATTATATCTTATTTCACCAAAATAATATTTAGCGCCCGTTTTTTTGTACTGCATTTGGTTTCTCCGCAGTTAAATAAGCAATCCATTCCTGGACAATTTTAATATATTTCTTAGCGAAGGCTCGATGAGAAAACTGTCCAATGACATGATCCTTCCATTCATGATGCATGACATAAGGTGTATTTAGCATTCCTTTAAATTGCATGAATAAGAAATCTTTCAAATCGTCTTTCCCTTTATGTTTGGGCAACGCTTGAAAGAATATTTGTTGTAAATAATGATTTTCTTTCGCTAGATATGTAACAGCCATTTCTCTAACAAAAATCGAATCTAAAGATAGTTCATGTTGAATAAAACTTGTTAATTGATAATTCATTTGTTTGTACTGTATAATAACTCGAATCACTTCATTCAGCTGTTCGACTGCTGACAAACTTTGAACATCTTCAATTATTGCTTCGATATGTTCCAAGTATTCTTCGTAATAATTTGTAACTGCATATTCTAGCAAACCTTGTTTATTTTTAAAATAATAACTAATCAAAGATACATTGACAGAAGCTTTTTCTGCAATGTTTCGTACAGAGGTTCCGTGAAATCCCTTTTGAAAGAACAATGATGAAGCGGCTTCGATGACTTTCTTTTTCGATGGATTCATTTTCAAAGTGATTCAACTCCTTACTATTACAATATTACGACAAAATGGTGAGGAACCCTGCATTTTTCATTCGACAAATTACCCATAAAGTTGGCACATATGACTTGCAGTATAGCAAATTATGCTTTTATTTACTAAATTTTTTTGTTGAAGTATGACATATGATCGGCATTCATTTCTTGTCATGAACGACTTTTACCGGACAAATATAGAGGAGGTTTTAAACATGTTTGAGACAATGCAATATTCTGGAGACAAGGCGAAAGCTTATGAATTCCTGATTAAACAATTGAAAGCATTATCGGAAGGTGAAGCAGATCACACAGCCCTTTTATCTAATGCAGCCGCTTTATTAAACCAATTTCTTCAGGACATCAATTGGGTTGGCTTTTACATATGGAAAGATACTGAACTTGTACTCGGGCCTTTCCAAGGATTGCCGGCCTGTATACGAATTGAATATGGAAAAGGTGTTTGAGGAACCGCTGTGAAAGAAAAACAAACGCAACTTGTAGCAAATGTTCATGAATTTCCTGGTCACATTGCTTGCGACACGGCTAGTAATTCCGAGATCGTCGTTCCTATGTTTACAACCAACGGCATTTACAGCGTTCTCGATATCGATAGCCCTGTATTCGATCGTTTCAACCAAACAGATAAAAAGTACCTCGAACACTACGTTCGTACATTAGAGAACTATTTAGACTAGTCTTCACAAAGACCCCCCTCTGCTTTCTGACGACAATAAGGATGTCAAAGAACAAAGACATTTATTTTTCTATTGACTTATGAAAACAATATCTATATACTATCCTTTGTGTGATTAAATAAAGTAGCCTATGTGAACTGACGCTTGCCACCATTTTGTTCCCCACATCGTTGGAGGTGTATCGTGTAACTCTTAGCTGCTGGAGCGAAGATACATGAAAATAAAATGGACAACGTTTGGAACACGCTTATTTTATTTTTTTGCAAATAAAATATTAAAAGGAGGAAATGTCTTATGGCACGCTATACTGGACCAGTATGGAAAAAGTCACGTCGCTTTGGCATTTCGTTAACTGGAACTGGAAAAGAATTAGATAAACGACCTTATGCTCCGGGTCAGCACGGACCGACCCAACGAAGAAAGCAATCCGAGTATGGATTGCAGTTGCAGGAGAAGCAAAAGCTCCGCTACATGTATGGATTGAACGAACGTCAATTCCTTACACTTTTCAATAAAGCGGGTAAAATGAAAGGGATCCACGGTGAAAACTTTATGATTTTACTTGAATCCCGTCTCGATAACCTTGTTTATCGTCTTGGCTTTGCTCGAACCCGCCCTCAAGCTCGTCAATTGGTAAACCATGGACATGTTTTGCTAGATGGACATCGTGTAGATATTCCATCTCATGCTGTACTACCAGGCCAAGTGATTAGCTTACGTGAAAAATCAAAAAATCTTGATATCGTAAAAGAAGCGGTGGAAGTCAACAACTTTGTTCCAGAGTACTTGACTCTGAATGAAGATACCTTGGAAGGTACGTACAACCGTCTTCCTGAACGTTCTGAATTACCAGCTGAAATTAACGAAGCACTTATCGTTGAGTTCTACTCTCGTTTATAATACGAAGTTGTATGGTGCAGCATTTAAAAGTCCAATTCCTTATTTTTCAAGGAATTGGACTTTTTGCTCTCTAAAATTTGAATTTGATACGATGTTCGCTGTTCACTTCACCATTTTTTATAAGGCAAAAATTTACCATCGAGTGTAACAATGACACGATCCCCACTTGGATCCTCTTTTTTCTCCACATCCATCGTAAAATCAATCGCACTCATAATCCCGTCACCAAATTCTTCCTGAATGATTTCCTTTAATGTTGTACCGTAGACTTGCGTTATTTCATGAAACCGGTAAACCAAAGGGTCCGAGGGCACCGCTTCAGCCAAAGACCCTTTCATTGGATAGGCAGTGAGAAAATTCATCACCTGTTCATCTAAATCAAGATAGTTCACAAGTGATTTTGCTTCTTTTTCATCCATTGTCGCCTGACCTTGGATCGCCGCTGCAACCCATACTTTATGTCGGCCTACAACTTCAGCCAAATCCTCATAGGACGCCTCTTTTTCTTTCTTTGCTTTTAAAATCATTTCCGTTGTATTCTCTTCATGTGACATGGAATACCTCCTCATTTTTTCAAACCATGCAAAAATCATTAATTAAAATCTCTACAGTTAGTTCATACACATCTTTGGTGCTTTTTAAACTCTTTCTTTTGCATAGACATTCACATGAAACAACAATTTTGTGACAGAATACAATGGTGCTTCTCATGAGGAGATTCCAATTGTTTTACGACGTGAATACCATGTAAATAAGTGTTCCACGTCTTCCCCGTTCATTTCGTTTGCGGTAAAATGTTTACCATTTCCTGCCGTAGCTAGAATAGACAGTTGAACTGTAGCAAGACGCTGGAACTGATGCAATTTATGCTGTTTGACTTCCATCGCTTGAATTCTGTATCGAAAAACCCGAATCGTACTTCGGGTTAACCCACGCCTGTAACGAATGGTTACTCGATCGGAGTCGATTTTAAATCCACTATCGCGAAATTGCATCCAACCATAAAGTGCAGCTAGTAAAAACAATATACCCGAAACATAGAAAACACCCGGAAACAACCAATAATTGAAAAAGGCAATGATTATGACGGGGATAAGTACGCGCCCTTCGTAATAGAAAAGTGACTTTGTCGGAGGACGTTTCATTTTTAGTTCGTTCACGTCCTTATAGGCTGACAAGTATTTTCCAAGAAATTGTTCAATTTCTTCTTTTTTTAAAAGCGGAAATAAAACGGTTGTAAAATCAGAAGTCCCATCAAGTACGCCTCCTGCCACTTCTACATAGACAGTTGCATAACCGAACGGTTGTCTAAAAATACTTTCATCAATTCCTACGGCTTGAATCCGATCAAGTGGAAGCGTTATTTGCTTTTTCTCAAGCAGCCCCCTTGTAATAAATAATTCATCTCCTTGCTTTGTAATCGTAAAATTACCGTATTTAATCATCGTACCGGCAATACCCAGGACCCATAAAAATAATAGAAATAAAATAATGAAACCTACCAGTAACATGGCACTTAATCCTATAACCCAGCGAAACGTTTCATCTACAAAATTTTCAGGGATCAATTGTTCAATCTGTGAAAAGAAAAACCCGGAAATGGCTAAAAGTAGTCCTAGACTTCCGGATGTCGTTCCAGTAATAAACAATCTTCGTGCCGTAATTTGATCCTGTGGATTAGGTGGAGCATTTTCATCTGACGTCTTACTTTCTTCTTCCTGTGTTTGCTTCAAATGCTCACGTAGCATTTCACCATCTTTTAAATCGATGGCCTTTAAAAACACTTCGGCTCCATCACCACTTCCAGCTGTTTCAATCTGTACTTTCACAAGCTGGAGAAAACGATGGAGTATATTTTGTGTTAGATCAATCGAATGGATACGGTTTTTCGATATATACCGTTTTCTCTTGATCAGGATCCCGTGCTCAACAATCAATTCATCCTCGGTCACTTCATATGTAAACCGATACCAGGATAGAATACTGTAAGGAATAAATAAAATAAGAACGATTGCGACGATAATAAGAAAGTACTCCATTCCTTCCGTTCCAAGAGTAAAAAAACTTATTAAAATTGGAATAAAGAAGTCTTTAATAAGCCGGAAAAAGTTGAATACGACCGTTGCCGGATGCATTCTTCGTTTTTCATACATCATCTTCATCCATCCTAGCTAAAGCAGAAATTCGGTCTCTTAGTTCAGTCGCATCTTCTTCGAGTAAGGCTGGAATGATATGCGTTGTTGCAGCTGTAGAAATCGTGACATTCGAAAGATGATATCTTTTTAAAATAGGTCCTTGTTTTGTATCTACGTGTTGAATTCGAGCCATTGGAATAAGTGTTTGAGTCACGACAAGGAGACCGTATTGAACAAAAATTTCCTTATCAAATACTTCATACCGCCACCTTCTCCATCTTAAGGACGGAATGTGAAAGACAATAAGATATGTACTTAGAATTCCAACCAAAACCAGAATAACTGACACCAGGGTCGGCCATTCCAAATGACGGAAAAAGTATATAGCGACTGTAGCTGCAAGCCAGCCTATCACGGCAATACAGACTGCTGTTAACCTCCAGGCTTTGATCGCCTCCCTCGCAATTCGATTACGGGGCATGCGTTTCATTTTATTCCCCCTCTTCAATTTAAAATCAACTCTTTTGTTATCTTAGCGTACTTTCCTTTTTTAGCAAATCGATTCATAAAATAAACATTTTTAACTTAAATCAAAAATACGAGTGGCATTAGTAAAACAGCCGTTTCGATTCCAGCTGTCTTTGCATTTTATAATAGCAGCTGGAAATAAAGGAGGTGGCATTATGTTTAGACGCTGTAAACCGATCGTCGCTCCACCGCAATACTGTGTCCGTGACCGTTTCGTTGCTCGTCCGCAACCGATTATTCATCCCGTTGTTCATGTCGATCGGGTCAATGTCGTAAACGTTCCTAAACCAATCTATAAACCAATCTACAAAAGACAAATTGTAGATCCGTGGAAATGCTAATTCAACTCCTGTATTACCTCTTACTTGCCTCCCTATTATGAGAAAAACAAGGGTCGGAAATATTTCCGCCCCTTGTTTTTTAAGTATATTGAATAAGAAAATACTTCTTTTTCCCTCTGCGTATAATCGTTACTTTATCTTCAATTCGGTCTTCCGACGAAATCGTATGGCTCACATCCTGCTGACGTTCACCATTAATATAAATAGCGCCATTTTTTATGTCTTCTCTTGCCTGGCGTTTTGAAGAAGATATTTTTGCGTTCACGAGCAAATCAACTAAGCCGATTTCTTCTTTTCCAGTCGTGTATGTAGGGACATCTTTAAATCCCTGCTCAATTTCAGCAATAGATAACTGTTTCAGGTCTCCGCTGAACAAGGCTTCAGTTATTTTTTGGGCTTGTTCCAAAGCTTCTTCACTATGAACCCACTTTGTCATTTCTTCTGCCAATCGTCTCGGGGCCACTCTCTTTTCCGGACGGTTTTCAACTTCTTCTTCCAACTCGGTTATTTCCTCTTTTGATAAAAATGTAAAATACTTTAAAAACTTAATTACATCCCGGTCATCTGTATTAATCCAGAATTGATAAAATTCGTAGGGTGATGTTTTTTCCGGATCAAGCCAGATCGCACCGCCGGCTGTCTTGCCGAATTTCGTTCCATCTGCTTTTGTAATGAGAGGAACCGTTAATCCAAAAACGTTTACTTCCTCCTCATCGTCTCTCATACGGCGAATTAATTCCATTCCAGCTGTAATGTTTCCCCATTGGTCACTTCCGCCGATTTGAAGCGCACAGTTTTCTTCCGTGTACAATTTTTGAAAATCGAGCGACTGCAAAATCATGTAACTGAATTCGGTATAAGATATTCCTTCTTCAATCCTGGCGGACACAGACTCTTTTGCAAGCATATAATTCACACTGAAGTGCTTCCCATAATCACGCAGAAAGTCAATGATTGTCATTTTACCAAGCCAGTCATGATTGTTTCTTGCCACAACCGGGACTTCCCCTTGTCCAAAATCAAGCAGTTTTTCCATTTGATTTTTAATTTTTTCGGTGTATTCGAAAACAACTTCCGTTTCATTTAAAGAACGCTCCGTATTCCGTCCACTCGGATCTCCAATCATCCCCGTTCCTCCACCAATTAAAGCAATCGGTCGATGCCCCTCCTTCTGGAAACGTTTCAACATCGTAATCGGCAGCAAATGCCCAATATGAAGACTGTCCGCTGTTGGGTCAAAACCACAGTACAATGTCATTTTATTTTCTTGTAAATAGTTTTCTAAACCTTCCCGATCTGTTACCTGGTTGATTAATCCACGAGATTCTAAGTCTTGTAAAATACTCACGATCCAAACACCTTCCTTTTCATTATCATCATTGTGTCTTGTTTAACAGAATATAAAAAAGCCCGCCCCTATAAAAGGGGCGAGCTTCCTCGCGGTACCACCCTCGTTGCAAATGCTTGCCACTTGGATTGTTAACGATGGTTTCACCGTTCCTTTACGCATGTAAAAGAAATGCTCCGGAATGTAATTCGTCCGCAAATCTATGCTGGTTCCCACCTGCCACCAGCTCTCTGAGAAAGGGATTTGCAAAACTACTAGGCTCCTTCGTCGCATATTTTTTCTATGTATAACTATTATATCCTGTTTCATTTGTATGCTATAATTATAAATGAATTTTGGGGGGATTACAAATGGATTTTAAAAAAAGTTTGAACGAGCTTAAAGGCAAGTTCAGATCCTTTTTCAATAAACGAAGAAAAAATATGAAACCTTTTTTACTGAAAAAGACCAATCATGTAAAAAATGCCTGGAAAGAAGGGAAAATTCAACGTTCCTCCCGCATCACGTATGACGTTATTTGGAATATTATTTTATTTTTCCTTATTATTGGTTTTGTTGTCTTTTTCTTCTTAGGCGGAATAGGGGCGGGTTATTTTGCTTCTCTTGTCAAAGATGCGCCGATCCTTTCACAATCGGACATGGAGCAGGATATATACAACTACGAAGAAACATCAACGCTTTACTTTGCAGGAGATGTTCCTATTGGGAATATTCGATCGGATTTATTTCGTGAAGAAACATCGCTGGATAACATATCCTCGGATTTAATCCAGGCTGTGATTGCAACTGAAGATGAATATTTTACTGAGCATAAAGGAATTGTGCCAAAAGCAATCTTCCGGGCGACTCTTCAGGAGTTTACAAATTCAAGCGTTCAGACCGGCGGGAGTACATTAACCCAGCAGTTAATTAAAAATCAAATATTGACCGATGAAGTGTCATTCGAGCGAAAAGCAAAAGAAATTCTTCTTGCTCTCCGGCTGGAACGCTTTTTTGAAAAAGAAGAGATTTTAGAAGCCTACTTAAACATCGTTCCATTCGGAAGGGATGCATCCGGAAATAACATTGCCGGTGTCCAGACAGCTGCTCGTGGAGTTTTTGATCTGGATCGCGATGAACTTAATTTACAGCAACCTGCTTATCTTGGCGGCTTGCCGCAAAGTCGGTCCGTTTATACACCTTTTTTGAATAACGGAGAACTAAAAGATGAAGATGATTTACAGCCGGGATTAAATCGGATGAAAACGGTGCTGCAGCGCATGTTTGAAAATGGAGCGATTACGAAAGATGAATACGAAGAAGCTCTTGACTATGACCTAACAGCCGATTTTACAGAAGGAGGCCCTTCTCCCCTAGAAACTTATCCATATCTGACTTTTGAGCTGGAAGATCAGGCTAAAGAAATTTTAACAAAAATTATTGCAGAAGAAGACGGATATACAATGGATGACCTGAACGAAGATAACGATCTAATGGCGGACTACGAGGAACGAGCGGACCGTGAATTACGTGTAAACGGCTATAATATTCATAGTACCATTGATAAAGAAATCCATGAAGCTTTTAAACAAGTCGTCGATGATTATCCACATTATGGACCGGATCGTACCGTTGCAGTCGAAGATCCGGAAACAGGTGAAACCGTCCAGGTACCAAATCCGGTTCAAACCGGTGGTATTTTAATAGAAAATACAACTGGCCGAATTATTAGTTTTATCGGAGGAAGAGGCTTCACTGAAGACAGGCAATTAAACTATGCGACAAGGGCAAAAAGATCCGTAGGAAGTGTATTGAAACCGCTCCTCAGCTATGCACCGGCAATGGAAGCAGGACAGGTACAGCCTGGCACACCAATTGCTGATTATCCTAAAGAATTTCAAGGAGGATACAGTCCCAAAAACTATGGTGGAGGCTCTTATGGTATTGTGTCGGCACGGAAAGCTTTAGAAAACTCCTATAACATTCCAGCTGTTGAAACGTACATGCAGATCATCGATGATAATCCTGCCAAAAACTATTTAGAAAAAATGGGGATTACCTCATTAACCGAAGGGGATCATGTACAACCATCTCTTGCTCTTGGATCAGTGGATGTTGGGATCACAGTTGAGGAAATGACAAATGCTTTCGCCACACTTGGAAACGATGGTCAATTTGTCGATGCATATATGATTGACAAAATAACGACAAATGATGGTGAAGTCATTTTTGAAAATGAATCAGAAGCGGAGCGCATTTTTTCAACAGAAACAAACTTTTTAACATTAGATATGCTTCGTGGTGTTTTAACAGAAGGCACGGGTAGCTATGTTCATTCACAACTAAACAATACAAATGTTGATTGGGCCGGTAAAACAGGAACAAGTAATGATTATAAAGATGCCTGGTTTATCGCAACGAATCCAAATGTGACTTTTGGAGCATGGCTTGGCTATGACCAGCAAGCATCATTAAATACAGGCGAATCATTAAGCTACAGTCAACGGCTCCAAAACTTATGGTCCCGTCTCGTCAATACGGCAACTGACATTCAACCCGATTTGATGGCTCCTTCTGACTCCTTTGCAAAGCCGGATGGAGTTGTTGAAAAAAGTTATTGTGCCGTATCGGGCATGCTCCCTTCCGAAGCTTGTGAAGATCTTGGCTTGGTGAAAAAAGATTTATTTAATAAAGAATTTGTACCTGAGGATGAGGATGACAGCATTGTATCTGCAGATAGTGTGAAAAGCAGTACATTGATCGATGCACCCGGCACACCAAGCGAATACATTCGCAAAAGTGGCTATGTGTTTAATCCTAAGTTCCTCAAGCGGAATGGATACGATGAATTAAATGACTTATCCCAATTGTATCCTCGAACAGAAAGAGAAAAATGGGAGAAAATTGGATTCCCAGTGAAATAATTGGATAGATAGTTCTCACCGATGGACGATCAAAAATGTCGCTCCATCGGTTTTTTGATACATAATGCTAAAAAATTTTAGAATAATTGTGTATACTAGTTTATATCAGCAAAAATCCCAAGGTGGTGAAAACACTTGCAACATTTAAAGCAACATCGTCAAATCAACCATGAAACAAAATATGGCCCAATCGTTATCGAAGGTCCTATCCAATCTTCTGACCTGGAAAAGTATGAATTTCACGAAGATTTAACTGCATTCAGACCAGCGCCAAGACAACTTGAAGCCTTACTTGAAATTGCTGATTTTCCAGAAGGCAGAATTTTAATCGCAAGAACAAGTGAGATGATTATCGGGTATATGACATTCGTTCATCCGGATCCAATTGAACGATGGTCTGAAATAAAAATGGATGACCTAATTGAACTAGGTGCTGTAGAAATCATTCCTGACTATCGAGGACAAAAAGTAGCCTCCAAACTGCTTAAAGTTGCATTGATGGACGATTATATGGAAAATTACATTGTTTTCTCCACTGAATTCTACTGGCATTGGGATTTAGAGGGCTCTGGATTAAATGTATGGGAATACCGAAAACTAATGGAAAAAATGATGGCTGTCGGTGGCCTAAAACCGCAAACGACAGATGATCCGGAAATTATTTCACATCCTGCAAATTCATTAGTCGTTCGAATTGGTAAAAATGTTCCAAAAGAATCGATAGAGAAGTTTGATGAGTTGCGCTTTTTAGATCGCAACCGTAGAAAGAGGAGAATACGGGAGGGGTAATAAAATGTTAGTTGAAGACGTCATGTCAACAAAGGTTGTCACATTGCCTCCAACAGCTTTAGTTGCAGAGGCACTCCAATTATTAGAAACAAACAAAATCCGGCACATCCCCATTATAGATGAGGAACATCATATTGTCGGCATTGTGTCTGACAGAGATATAAGAGATGCGGCACCTTCAATTTTTGACTCAGAGGCGAACAATACATTACAACAAGAAATTCAAACTTTGATGAGCCAGCCGGTTGTCACAGTGCATCCATTGGACTTTATTGCAGATACCGCTAAGATTTTTTATGATAAAGAATTTGCCTGTGTTCCCGTTATATCAGATGAGAAACTTGTTGGAATTGTCACTGAAAAAGACATGCTTTACACATTAATCCAATTGACAGGGACTCACGTTCAAAGTTCTCAAATTGATGTTAAGGTCCCTGACCGTCCCGGTATGCTTCCAGAAGTCACACGAATTATCGGGAATCGGAAAGTAAATATCGTTTCTGTCCTGATTTATCCATATAAAGATAATCCGAATTTTAAAGTAATCGCCTTTCGAATCCAAACCATGAATCCTGTTCCAACGATTGAAGACCTTCGAAATGCTGGTTATGAATTACTATGGCCAAATAAAGATATGGAGATTTTACAATGAGAAAACATGCAACTTTCGTATATTCCAATGCTCTCTTAGGTTATCATTTTCATGAAGACCATCCTTTTAATCAAAAGCGCGTGCTTTTGTCGAAAGAATTATTAGAAAATAAAAATACATTAGAAGAGTCGGATATTGTCTTTCCCCGATCAGCAACGGATGAGGAGTTGGCACTTTTTCATAGTTGGGAATATATTGAAGCCGTAAAAAAGGCAAGCAGTGGATCCCTGGAGGAACATGAAGGAATAGCTTACGGACTCGGGACAGAAGATACACCTATCTTTAACCAGATGCATGAGGCTGCTTCGAACCTGGTTGGAGGAACCTTGACAGCTGTAGACCAAGTGCTGGAAGGCAAATCTAAGCAAGCTTTGCATCTTGGTGGAGGACTTCATCATGGATTTCAACAACGAGCTGCCGGATTTTGCATATACAATGATGGCGCAGTGGCAATTAAATATATACGGGAAAAATACGATTTAAAAGTTCTTTATGTCGATACAGATGCACATCATGGAGACGGCGTGCAGTGGGCATTTTATGATGATCCCAATGTATGTACATTTTCCATTCATGAAACAGGCCGTTATTTGTTCCCTGGTACAGGGGATATTAATGAACGAGGAATCAGGGAAGGATATGGCTACAGTTTTAACTTGCCGATCGATGCTTTTACTCAAGATGAATCTTTTATTGAAGTTTATGAAACCGCTTTAAAAGAGATTACAGAATATTTTCAACCGGATATCATCTTAACGCAAAATGGGGCTGACGGTCACTGTTTCGATCCGTTAACACATCTTTGTGGTACAATGAAAATCTACGAAATCATCCCTATGATGGCTCAAGAAATGGCTAATCAATACACCAATGGAAAATGGATTGCTCTAGGCGGTGGAGGTTATGATATGTGGCGGGTTGCGCCAAGAGCCTGGGCCCAAGTTTGGAACGTAATGAAAACAGGAAAACCTGCAGAAGGTACATTGCCCTATGAATGGGTTGAAAAATGGGAGAGCCAAGCGCCTGTGGAGTTACCGAAATACTGGCATGATGTCATTGATGCGATCCCAACCATTCCCAGAAAAAAAGAAATCACTGAAAAGAATAAGCAAACATTAAATGCTTTATTAAAACATACAAGACAAAATGTAAAACAGTGAATAGAAAAGGAAAAGACCGGTGTTGGATATTGTATCCGGTCTTTTCCTTTTGTTTCCATTTATCATGATTCATTGAACATATCAACGTCTTCCCCACCACGATCTAAAATAACAATTTCCACACGTCTGTTTTCCCACCAGTTTTCCGGTGTGTTTTCAACAACAGGGCGTGTTTCTGCGAATCCTACAGACGAAAACCTTTCTCCATCCAACTCTCCTTGATCAACGAAATACCGGACAACGGAACTTGCTCGTGCACCAGAAAGTTCCCAGTTCGACGGATATCTGAAATTA
>Ga0079226_10001567_pt1 | contig 17584 bp, 19 predicted proteins | sample Poulit2014_FD_76345 | JGI IMG/M metagenome (GOLD analysis project Ga0079226, IMG submission 76345) | Agricultural soil microbial communities from Georgia to study Nitrogen management - Poultry litter 2014 | ecosystem: Environmental > Terrestrial > Soil > Agricultural land | place: USA: Georgia...
CATAGTTATGTTCATTTCATGTATCTTTTTTAATAATTAACTTTTTAAATTAAAATCAATATCTGTTCTATCTACTCACTCATAGGTATTGCTTCTGTCAACTCAAGATGGTCATATTTTGTAGTGAGATGATTTGTTTCCACTAACAAAAAAACATCTATTTCGCCGAGTTGACAAAATAGATGTTCCTTCTTAAAACCTTGTTATATCATCATTTATTCCCTAGACATCAATGCTACCAACTCGACATGCACCGTCTGCGGGAAAAGGTCTACGGGTTGGACTGCCTGGAGCTTATAACCGAAGGCTTCAAGTTCCTTAATATCCGTCGCAAAGCTTGCCGGGTTGCAAGATACATAACAAACTCGGTCTGCCCCGGTTCTACCAATCCGGCGCATGACCTTACCACCAGCACCGCTTCTTGGTGGATCAAGTAAAATCACATTCGGCACACCGAATTTCTCGATAATCTCATCTATGCCGCGACGAGCATCCTTGGCTAAGAAGTAGGTGTTATCGACTTCATTATCCTTAGCATTTCGCTTAGCTGACTCAATCGAGCTCTCGACAATCTCTACCCCTGACAAATGCTTCACATGGCTTGCAAAGGGAAGAGAAAATGTTCCCACCCCACAAAAGAGATCAAACATTGATTCATCCTTCTTTGGCTCAACCATTTCAAGCGCAATTTCAACTAGCTTTTCTGCCTGGGTCGGGTTAGTTTGAAAGAAAGTATCATACCACAGGCGATATCGATAGCCGACCAACTCATCATAAATAAAGTCCCGTCCAAGAAGGACATCTATTTTTTCAGCCTGGGCCACATCAGCTATATCCCGGTTTTCTAACCAAAGTAAGCTTTTCACTTGCGGGTGCTTTTTTTCGATTCGCTCCACTAACTCCCCAGCAAAGGACACATCCTCATAAGCCTCCGTTGCAAAAATAGCTAGCATAATTTCACCCGTTTCAAAAGACTTCCTCACCATGACATGCCTAAATAATCCCGTATGACTGTCCTTATCATAACCAGGAAACTCATGGTCCTTTACCCAAGTGCCTACCTCAAGCACAGCATCCTTCATTTCCTGATCCATGATATAACATTCCTTTAGGGGGATAATTTCCCTAAAGTTTCCCTGCTCATGAAGTCCAAGATCACCCTCAGTTGAAAAGGTGAACTCCATCTTATTTCGATAAAACCATGGATTCTCCATACCAATTGGGTCACGGACGAGATCCGTCGAAAAGCCTTCCGCCTCGATAAGAGATTTCACCCAATCTTCCTTTTCTTTTAACTGACCCTCATAGGATAAATGCTGCCAGACACAACCACCGCAACGACCAAAGTGAGGACATCTAGGCTCTACCCTATCCTTATGCTTTACCAACACTTCATCTGGACTCTGTCTTTGCCAACGCCTATGGGGCTCAGCAACCGTCACACGCACCTTTTCCCCAGGTAAACTCTCTGGGATGACTAGGCGGAGCTTTCGCTTATTACCAAGCTCATTGGCCCGCCACAGAATCGATTCACCGAAACCCTTTTTATCCAACCGTCCAACGGTTACTGTATATTTTTCTTCCATATTCGTCATAAAGATATACCTCCTTGGTTAGCCGATTTTCGTCATTGTCACGTAAATCGACACACGCTCTTCACTCGTATTCGTAAAACCAATCTGCTCCTCAGGAGTACAATAAAGAACGTCCCCAACTGAAACCTCCTTCTCCTCCCCATCGATGATAAAAGTCCCCTCACCATCAACGACAAGCAGATACAGCTCCTTCCCCGGATGACCGTGGGGCTTCATATGTTGCATCGGTAAAAAGTTAAGCATAAATGCAACACTCTGGGGATGCTTAATCATATCAATCTTTGTAAATCTTTCCTCATCAAATTGTTTATATTTATCAATCGACACAAGCATAATCATACAACATCCTCTCATCCTTTTCCTTCTATTATACAAGTTCTTACAAGAAAAAACTTTACTCATGCTATAATAAATAAAATAAATCATGACAGGAGATTATTATATGGACAAACTAAGACTCACAAGCAACCCCTATCCGACTAGAAGAAGCCCTATTTTCGCCAGCAACGGCATGGTTGCAACAAGTCAACCCCTGGCCGCAGAAGCAGGATTACACATTTTAAAACAAGGAGGAAATGCTGTTGATGCTGCAATCGCTACAGCTGCCTGCTTAACCGTTGTTGAGCCAACGTCTAATGGCATTGGTGGAGATGTCTTTGCGATTGTCTGGATGAAAAATCAAATTTATGGATTAAATGGAAGTGGGAAATCCCCAGCAAGTCTTTCAATAGAGAAGATAAAAGCTGCCGGACATAACAATATGCCTGTATATGGTTGGGAACCTGTAATGATTCCTGGAGCACCTCAGGCTTGGGTCGATCTTTCTGAACGCTTTGGAAAGTTACCCCTTTCGGAAGTACTAGAGCCTGCAATTAGCTATGCGCGGGAAGGATATCCCGTTTCTTCAACCCTATCTCGCTTTTGGAAAAGGGCTTATCAAATTTTCAAGAAAAACCTAAGAGACGAAAAGTTTAAGGCTTGGTTTGAAACTTTCGCCCCAGCTGGTCAAGCCCCTAAGGCTGGAGAAATTTGGTCTTCGGAAGGGCATGCAGAGACCCTAGAATTAATTGCAAAAACAAAGGGAAAGGCCTTTTACCAAGGAGAGATTGCAAAGAAAATTGTTCGCTTCTCAAAGGAAACTGGTGGCTACCTCGAATTAACAGACCTCCTAAACCATAAATCAGAATGGGTAGATCCGATTAGTGTGAACTACCGGGGTTATGATGTTTGGGAACTACCACCAAACGGGCAAGGACTGGTTGCTTTACAAGCTCTAAATATATTAAAGGGCTTCAGCTTCACAGAGCGCAATTCTGTAGAAACTGTACATAAACAACTTGAAGCCATGAAACTGGCCTTTGCTGACGGATTAAAATATATAACTGACGAAAGATACATGGACATTAATATCTCAGATTTGTTATGTGAGGATTATGCTGATGAGCGAAGAAGGTTAATCACAGATCTAGCAGAGAACCGAAATTCCGGTGAGCCTAAAGCTAGTGGAACTGTCTATTTAGCGACGGCGGATAAAGAGGGGAATATGGTTTCCCTTATCCAAAGTAATTACATGGGATTTGGTTCAGGTCTCCTTGTTCCTGAAACGGGTATTGCCCTACAAAATCGTGGCCATGATTTCTCCTTAGATCCAAAGGATGCAAATGCGCTTAAAGGTGGGAAGCGAACCTATCATACAATCATTCCAGGATTTCTAACAAAAAATAAAGATGCCATTGGCCCCTTTGGAGTGATGGGTGGATATATGATGCCCCAGGGTCATGTTCAAGTTCTAATGAATACGATTGATTTCAATTTAAACCCGCAAGCTGCTTTAGATGCACCAAGATGGCAATGGTTTAAAAATAATTCTGTTAAAATAGAAGACAGATTTCCCCATGAGCTTGCCCTTGAATTAATCGATCGAGGTCACGATATTACTTTAGCAATTGAACCGAACCTATTTGGACGGGGACAAATCATTTGGCGAAATCCTATCTCCGGAGTTCTCGTTGGGGGTACAGAGTCAAGAACTGATGGACATATCGCAAGCTGGTAACATACGAAAGGAGATCTAACGATGGCAAACAAACTTATTTTAGCCTCTTCATCACCGAGAAGACAAGAATTATTAGAACAAGTTCAAATTCCCTTTACGGTTCGAACGAAGGCGGTGGACGAACCCCTTATCCAGTCAATCGCCCCCCTAGAAAAGGTAAGAAAGCTTTCCAAAGTAAAAGGCCGGGCCGTCCCCTTGAACTCAGATCAAGAAGTCATCCTGTCAGCAGATACATTAATTTCTTTTGAAGGTAAAATTTTGGAGAAACCAAAAACAAAAGAAGAAGCTTATGAAATGATTGCTAGTATGAGTGGTAAAACCCATGAAGTACTTACAGGGGTTACTCTTCGAAGGAAAGATAAAGAAGAGACCTTTGTTGAAAGAACAAAGGTCGAATTTTGGCCTTTAAGGGAAGAAGAGATAATAGCTTACATCAATACTGACGAACCCTATGATAAAGCCGGTGCATATGGTATTCAAAGTTTAGGAGCTATTTTCGTCAAACAATTAATAGGTGACTTTTACAATGTCATGGGTCTTCCCTTATCAAGAGTGGTTAGGAAGTTAAGGGAATTTGACATTCAAGTCCTTCACTCAGATAAAAATTGAAGAATATCTTCATAAACAATTTCCTTTTCATCTTCATTTAAGACTTCATGATTCATATTAGGATAAACAATATTTTTAATCTCAGAATATCCTATTTTCTCTAAACTACGAATGGAGTGGCGCAGACCTTTTTCACCACCGGTAATGGGGTCTCCTGCTCCGGATATATTTAAGATTTTTAAACTAGGGTTCTTACAAGCATACTTATCTAAACGCTGTAATTCTCTAACCCCTTCAAATATGGTAACGACTGCTTGATTCTTATATTCATATTGACAAAGGGGGTCATTACGGTATCGGCGTAAATTTTCTTCACTGACACTGATCCACAAATCATCCTTTTGATTTTTTAAGCTGAGCCTTTCTAATAAACGGTTGTATCCCTTTTGCCCAGAAAGTTTTGCGACGGTTTTCCCTAAACCAATTCCAAAACCAACCCCTGGCACATAATTGACCGTTCCGCTTAAAATAAGTTTCTCGATTTCCGCATCATGTTCCTGTAAATAACAACGGGAAAATACAGAGCCTAAGGAGTGACCGAATAAATAGAGGGGAACTCCTGGATACATGGACTTGATATCTTGGGTGATTTGATTTTGATCACGAATAATTTCTTCAACATTATTCATATAACCTAAAGGATATTCATCACTAACGGAATGACCGTGACCCCGGTTATCGGAGGTAATAACTGCAAAACCATTCTTCTGTAAAAACTTAGCAAAGGGAAAATATCTGGCCTTATGTTCCTTGGCACCATGAATGATTTGCACTAAAGCCTTAGGCTGCTCCACAGGAAAGACTGCCACACTTAAGGGCAAGCCATCAAAGGCCTTTATGCTAAATAAATCCATAGATCATCACCGCTTTCATTTCACTTAAAAACAAAGCTTGCCTAAGTTTATTTTAGGCAAGATCTTCATTATTAAATAAATTTATTTGTTAGCTCTGTAAACTCTTCAACGTCTTTAACCATTAATTCGATTCCAGCCTTCCAGAAATCTTCCTTGGTCACATCAACGTCTAGATGTTTCTTCGCTAAGTCTTCTACCTTCATAGAACCTGTGTCCTGTAAGAGTGCGATGTACTTCTCCTCAAAGCCCTCAGGATTTTTTAAGAACTCGGCATAGATACCAAGGCTGAATAAATATCCAAAGGTGTATGGGAAGTTATAAAAAGGTACCCGGTCGATAAAGAAGTGCAGTTTACTGGCCCAGAAGTGTGGGTGGTAGCTTGATAAGCTATCTACATAAGCTTCTTTCTGCGCTTCTACCATAAGTTCATTTAATCGACTTGCAGGTACAATTCCTTCCTTACGCTCTGTATAGAAAGCATCCTCAAATAGGAATCTTGCATGGATATTTAAAAACATAGCTGTTGCCGTTTCAAGCTTTGCGGCGAGAAGGGAGATCTTCTCCTCATCTGACTTGGCACTTTTGATCGCTGCGTTGTCAATGATGTTCTCAGCAAAGGTACTTGCTGTTTCAGCAACGTTCATAGCATACCCACGATTTAATCTTGGTAATTCCTTCATAGCAAAACTATGGAAGGCGTGACCCAATTCATGAGCAAGTGTACTAACATCACTTGGTGATCCTGTAAAGGTCATGAAAATTCTAGATTCCTCAAATTCTGGTAAACTCGTGCAGTAACCACCAGGACGCTTATTTGGTCGGTCCTCCGCTTCCACCCAACGATTTTCTAAGGCATGCTTGGTAAACTCTGTTAATTTTGGACCAAAGGATTCGAAGTGCTCAATGATAAAGTCACAGGCTTCATCATAGCTATACTTTGTTGCTTCCGCATCACCTACCGTTACAGGAGCATCCACATCCTCCCAACCGAGCTTATCCATACCAAAGATTTTTGCCTTTTGACTTAAATAATCAATGAAAGGTTTCTTGGTATTTTCCACGGCTGACCACATAGCATCTAGGGTTGCCTTTTCCATACGGTTGTACTCTAAAGGCTCTTCTAAATGATCTTCTCTACCGTGGGCTTGCTGTAAGGTTAAACGATAACCTGAAAGGTGATTGATTGTATCGGCCAGGATAGGAGCATACTTCTCCCATGAAGCTTCCCAGTTTTCAAAGAGCTGCTTACGAACGGCTGGATCCGGATCAGCTGTCATTCGGTTCATTGCTTGACCAACAGATAATTCCCTTGTTTTACCCTCTTCATCTGTAAAGGGAATAGTCATGATGGAGACCGTCGTATCATATAAACTACTCCAAGCCGCTAAACCGTCATTATCCAATTCCGCGATTAACTCTTCTACCTCATCAGATAAAAGTCTCTTTCCTTTATCCCTTGTTTCTGTTAATGAGAAGGACACTTCCTTTAATTCCTCATCTTCAAGAAGCTTTTCCCATTCCCCATCAGAAATATTTACAAGTTTTTTAGTATACAGGTTAGATAACTTTCTTACTTCGCTAAATAATCCCATCACTTGACCGAGTACTACACCACCATGCTCATCATTCATATAAGCATCTAACCACATACGTGCGAAGGTTCTTGCCTGTCCAAGCCCTTTACCAATCTTCTCTTGATCAGCTATGAGCTCCTTTAGACCAGCAAGAGAAGCTTCATCTCCCGTATAATTCCAAGCTGAGAGCTTTCCTTGATATTTTTCAATCTCCACTTTTACCTCTGCTAATTTCTCTTGCAGGGCTTCTGATTTTGTTCCTCCGGGAAATACACTTTCTAAATCCCAAGTATCTACATATTTCATTTTTCATTCACTCCTCTTTTTAATTATTTTATACTTTTCTAACAACTTTTCAAACTGTTTTGCAGTTGATTAATCATCTTTTCTCGTTTTAATAAAGCAGATATACATGAATATAGCCGCTCCTAGACCCCATAAAAGTAAATATAGAAAAGGTGTCCACCTATTCTCTTCAACAAGCTCGATTAACAAATATACCGGAAATTTCTCTGCAATTATAATTGCCATACTATCTTCTTCAAGTCCGAAAAAGGAAATCATCGGTGTGAAACCAAACAAGAACATGATTGGCATTAAATAAGCAGTCGTCATTCCAACAGTCTTCACAAATAAACCAACACCAATTCCAAGAAAAAGAAAGAATAAAAAGAGAACAAGTAAGCTTAAAATACCCTTTACAGTTAAAAAGGGTTCAAAATCTAAGAATAAAAAGGATACAATTAGAGTAAAAGCGGTAAGTAATAAAGTAAGCAAGCTTTTCCCAACAATAATATCGGACATAGATGCTGGTGATAAGGTTAAGCCCCTTAATGTATTCTTTTCATTTTCTTCAGCCATGAAGATCATTAAACAACCAGAAGTGACAGAGGCAAAAGTAGCTCCAATAACTAAAATAATAATAAATAAAGGCAATTCTTCCCCATCTTCACCCATCCGACTGTACATAAAGGCTAAAAATATCGGGACGAAGGGCATAAAGAGAACCATCGCATTTTTAAAGAAGTCCTTTAAATCCTTTTCAAAGATGGCCATAATTCGCTGTACACTCATTTACTCAGCTCCCTTCCTGTAATTTCAAGGAAAATATCCCCTAATGAAGGAAGATCTGTATGCATAGACTTCAGTTCTCCGCTAACTATAAGTTCCTTCACTTGATCTGCATTTTCTGGGCTATTTGCAATCGATATTCTTTCACCACTAGTTAAAGTAATGTGAAATTCTCCTGTAGAATATTTATATCTTAATTCCTCAGGCTTTCCTATTTCCTGAATTTCACCCTTATGTAAAAAAGCAACCCGATGACATAACTTAGTAGCTTCCTCCATATTATGGGTTGTTAAAAATATGGTCGTTCCAAGTTCATTTAGCTTCCGTAAGCCATTATGAATATGGACCACATTCGCTGGATCAAGGGCAGAGGTTGGCTCATCTAGAAAAACTAATCGTGGTTTATGGATAAGGGCTTTACAAAGTAAGACCCGCTGTTTCATCCCCCTCGATAATTTAGATACTTGTTTATCCCTGTCATCCTTCATATTGACAAGTTCTAGCATTTCTTCAATGTTTTTAAGAGGTGCATTATATAATTTACTAAATAATTTTAAATTATCATGAACCGTTAAACGCTCATAAAGGGCGCTATTATCAGTTAAAATTCCAATCTCACTTCGGAACTTAGATGATTTTAATGATGACTCATTAAAATTTAAGACCTCAACTTCTCCTGATGTTGAGGACATTTGTCCCGTTAAAATATTAATTGTCGTTGTTTTACCTGAACCACTTGGTCCTAGGAACCCAAAGATTTCCCCCTTCTCCACTTCGAAGTTCACGTTCTTTAGGGCCTTTGTTTCTGGGAATATCTTTTCTAAATTTGCTACTTTGACAATCGACATAGACTACCTCCTTCTGTATTCTACTTTTATCATACATGAACCTCTTCCTTAGTCAATCTATATTTTTATCTCTTTTTTTGGAAAAACAACAAAAAAACGCCCCTTCTTAAGCAGTCTCAACTTAAGAAAGGGCAAAACTAGGGGAAACAAAATCTTACATGATTCATTTATTCAATTTCATTCACGATCATAAAAATGCATAAATGAATCAACAAAGGTTATTTCGAGACAAATACGCTCGAAGTAAATAAAAAATAATGCTATAAAATATAGGATTATTCCTTATTAATTACTAGTCTAGCAAGCCTTTGTTAAGAATCGGTAAAGATTTGTAAAAAAGAGGTAATTCCCCTTATCCTTCTTTTTTTAGCGTTCACGAACAGAAATAATCTCGATATCCTCCCCATGCTTCAAGCGAAAGAACTTCCGAGCCTCGGCTGGCGTTTGCGCTGGAATGATATCTTCGTATTCTCTGTCATCAAGCTTTGCTAAAACAGTAAATCTCTTTTCACCACATCTCATCGCAATTCCTCCTAGTTTCTATTTTATCATAGGAAGAATCTGAAACTAAAAAAACAGGCTCAAGCATAACTAATCCTAACAAGTCCATCCTTCTCAGCTGCTTGAATACCATACTTAATAAATTTATCAATTCTTCTTTTCGTCTGATGCTCAATCTCATCATGATTATAGATAAAACTATACTCACGTATTCTCATATAGCGATTATAAGCTAGACGCATCTCTGAAACCTTGTAGTCCACGGTTTGACCATAACCACTTACACCACCGTTATAATGTTGGGCATCAAAAAGATCATAAAAGTATTTTGAATTAAAATCCCAGGCTGAAAATCTTACGTAACTAATGATGTCCCCTTTTTTGTTCATTAAAGTAATGTCATGTCCCATACTTATACCCCCTTAAATTTTATGAAAATAAATCATGGGAATTAATAATTTTAATGAAGGGAAAGAATGTCATTGTGAGAAGGTAATCAAATTTTATAAGGAGATGACAAGTCTGTCAAAGAGGTATTTCACAGCAATCATCTACAAAATAAAATAAGAAAAAACAGTTTGATCTACCCTTTCAACCACAGTCCAGACCTAGATCTCCTCGATAATATAAAATTAGACATAAAAAAAGCGGCAGAAACCTGCCACTATCTTTAAAAATCAAACTCCTTTAACCACTTTCTCACTTCATCTGTAGAATTTGTTTGCATGAGTTCATTCCGTAGTTCACTCGCCCCACGGAAATCCCGAACATATATTTTGAAAAACCTTCGTAAAGGTTTAAAGAGTCGATTATCCAAAGGACCATACTGATCATGTAAATCTAGATGTAATTTTAATAAATCAATCAACTCTTCACTAGAATGCTCCCGCTTCTCTACTTCAAAAGCAAAGGGATTGGTAAAAACACCCCGACCAATCATCACACCGTCCACACCGTACTTCTCCACCAGCTCAAGCCCCTTCTGCCGATCAGGGATATCCCCATTAATCGTCAGCGAGGTGTCCGGCGCAACCCGGTCCCTCAACTCCTTAATTTCAGGAATTAATTCCCAATGGGCCGGAACCTTACTCATCTCCACCTTGGTACGCAGATGAATGGATAAATTAGCAATACCCTGTTTGAAAAGGTGGGTTAACCAAGGTCGCCATTCTTCCAGGTCAAGGTAGCCTAACCGGGTTTTTACACTCACGGGAAGTCCCCCAGCCTTGGCTGCTTGAATGATTTCTGCGGCTACTTCCGGCCGCTGGATCAGTCCACAACCCTTCCCCTGGGGAGCCACATTATGGGCCGGGCAACCCATGTTAATATCAATCCCCTTAAAGCCTTCCTTTGCCATCCCAATCGACATTTGCTCAAAATACTTGGGCTCATCTCCCCAAATATGGGCGACGATCGGCTGTTCATCCTCTGTATAAGTTAATCGACCACGGACACTAATGGCACCATCGGGATGACAATAACTTTCCGTATTCGTAAATTCCGTAAAAAACACATCGGGCCTTGCCGCTTGGCTAATGACATGCCTAAAAACGACATTCGTTACATCCTCCATCGGAGCGAGGACGAAAAAGGGCTTAGGCAGGCTCTCCCAAAAGTTTTTCCCCATAATATTCTTCATTCCTTTCTAACCGTTCAAATTTAAAACCCAGATCAATCATCGATAGGCTTCCATATAGTAGTTTTAAAATCTTTATTCACTTTAATACGAATCAAGTAATTGTGCAACAAATTAAGACGTGAAAGCCTTAAAGAAGAATTGGGTTAGATTCTACTCGTATATTAATGTCTTTTTATCCCCTCACTAAAAGGTCATCACTTCAGACGGTGATTTACATACAATACATTGAAATACTCTTTTAGGAGGATGAGAATGTATTATGATCCCAGGCCTATCTGTCCTTGTACGAGGAATTTCTCCCCTTATTATGGAGCTTCTATGCAGATGGATAGACATAGAATTACAGATGAAGGAAGGAAAGCTTTTGTTATTAACATAAAGAATGCAACAAAGGAAAATACAAATTTCCGTACCGCCCTTTGGACAGGTAAGTATTTGCAGGCTACTTTAATGAATATTCAAGTTGGTGAAGACATAGGACTAGAGCGTCATGACGACCACGATCAATTTTTACGCATCGAAATGGGACGTGGAATAGTTGAGATGGGAAAGAATAAAAATGAATTAAATTTCAGAAGATGGGTCAGTGATGATTCCGCTATTTTCGTTCCAGCAGGATTTTGGCATAATGTAAGGAATATTGGAAACCTACCCTTAAAACTATATTCGATTTATGCCCCGCCAGAGCATCCCTTTGGCACAATCCATCAAACAAAAAAAGATGCTTAAGATCGACACGCGAGGATTATCGCGTGTCTTTTTTATCGATTGCACAGGGTAAGCTTTCCTAGTAATATATAGTTATAATAAGGAAAACCCACCTACTTTTTAAAACAACTATACAAATAAGCTTTTATAAGGAGTCATTAATGCGAAACTATAAAGAATTAATATTCAGCTTCCTATTTGGTGCTCTACTTGGCTTAGTTGCAAAGTATTTAGACACCGTCCCAATGATTGACAATAGCCCTTGGCATACCCTTGCCAATTATTTTGGCGATTTATTTACCCGGATTGGAATATGGGTATTTATCGCCATCTTAATCGCTGTTAAAAGCAAAAAAATCATACAGGCTGCCTTGAATACACTGCTCTTTTCCCTTGGAATGCTTATCACATATTATATATATTCAGCCTACTTATTTGGTTTCTTCCCCACACTCTATTTTTTAGAATGGGGGAAACTAGCCATTATCTCACCCTTCCTAGCCATGCTTGCTCATTTGGCAAAACATGACCGAAACTTAACAAATACTTTACCTGCACTGCCAATTGGACTTATGCTTTACTTATCCCTAGGATTCGGATATTTATACATTTCTGTTAAATACATATCGGAGTTTATCATGCTCCTTGTGATTGGAAAGCTTTATTATCGCAATCCAAAACAAATCGCAATCGTCATTAGTCTGTCTATAATCCTAGCTCTCCTTTTACGACAATACAGTCCCTATGCCTTTTAAGAAGGTGCTTATTCTTAAATAGACACACCCATTAAAAAAGGAATAGCAATCTAGCTATTCCCTTCTTACTTTATTCTTTTGTTAAAGTAACTCGGTACATCATTGCTTCATGTAAAGCTACTTTTCTTTTATACTCCCAAGCCTCGTAATCCATTGCGCCACCTGCTTCAAGGTGGGAAATACCTAGCCCTGTCTCCTTTAAAAGAAGGGATAAATCTGCTGGTGAATAACAGCGTAAGGACTGGGTCATTTTCTCCTCTTCCTTTCCTTTCAGCCACCAGCTATCCGTCATTCGGCAAGCTTCTGCATCAAATCCATAGATCCGTTCGATCTGTCCAAAGCTCATTGTTTCTCCTGAGGTCTTCGCCCAGTACCAAGGAGTATAGACATCGATAAAGGCTTGGCCATCCTCCCTTAACCAATGGAAAATCCTCTTTAACAAACGCTCTTGATCCCGGTCATGACCAATTCCGAAACCATCAAAATAACAGACAAGGTCAAAGCTTTCCTCTAGCTTTACTGTGTAAAAGTCTCCTGTAATAATGCGGAGCCTTTCTTCTGCTATCTCAAACTTTTCCCTTAACTTATAAATATTAGCGGCTATTTCAGGAACAAGTTCAATGACAGTTACTTCATATCCTGCCATGGCGGCCGCAGCGGCAAATTGACCATTTCCTCCGCCAAGTTCTAAAATTGTTTGAGCATCATCTTTTATAAAAACCTTTAATTCATCAACTAATTCCCTATCTAATTGTTCAAAATCGTAATCTGTATGTTCCTTAGACCATAAAAATTGATCCCTGTAATAATTTTTATCAATAAACATATTTATCCACTCCTCTTTTTGTTGTTACGATAAGAGAAGTGCTCGATCTAAGTTTAATGCACCCATAGTAGGTACCCCCTTCTATGTGACTTGCTTCGTATTATACAGGAAGGTAAAAAGAATTCAATCTCTTTTTATCAAATTTTGGATATTACATTCGTAACTTTTTTGAGGGGCCCGTCACAATTTGTTCACAACTTTCCGTTTGACAATTTAGACTATTAATCTTCCTGTTAAATTAAATAGGGTTTCTGTTAAACTAGAATTAGCTAGAACACTTTTAACAAAAAGAAAGAGGTCTAAGAAGAATGAAGCATTTATTAAATGATAATGTAGTAAACATTAATACAGATAATTTACAAAGTGTCATGAAAAGAATTGGCAGCCGTAAAAATGTCGTTAACCTAACCTTTGGACAACCAAACTTTGCGACACCAGATTATATTAAAGAAGCTGGAATTCAAGCCATTAAGGATAATCATACAAGCTATACAGATTCTTTAGGGATTTTAGAATTAAGAGAAGCAGCAAGTAAATATATGAACAGATTATATGGACTGAATTACGATCCAGTAAGTGAAGTCATGGTTACGATTGGAGCGAGCGAGGCCCTAGACCTAACCTTTAGAACAATCTTGGAAGAAGGTTCCGAAGTTATTATTCCAACACCTGTCTATGTTGGTTATGAACCTATCGTTCAAATTTGTAACGGGAAACCTGTCTATGTGAATACGGTTGATAACGATTTTAAATTAACGGCAGACTTATTGAAAGAACATATCACGGATAAGACCCGTGCGATTGTTTTACCTTATCCAAATAACCCAATGGGATCCCTATTATCAAATGAGGAATTAGAAGATTTAGCCAACCTTGTAGCTGGTAAGGATATTTTTATCGTAGCAGATGAAATTTATAGTGAATTAAACTATCAGGATGAACATAATTCAATCGCATCCTTTGACCAGGTAAAAGAACAAGTTATTTTAGTTAATGGACTATCAAAATCCCATGCTATGACAGGATGGAGAGTTGGCTTTCTTTTTGCACCAAGTTATTTAATTGATAACTTCGTCAAAATCAAATTATTTAACACGGTTTGTACGACATCCATCAGTCAATATGCGGCACTAGCCGCTTTAGAGAATACAGAAGTTAGTGATAAAGAGGTAGCTGAAATGAAGGAAGACTACCGAAGGAGAAGAGACTATGTCTATGATCGACTGACAAAAATGGGCTTAGATGTCAGCCTTCCTGGGGGAGCATTCTATATTTTCCCTTCTATTAAAAAGACGGGTTTAACAGCCATGGAGTTTGTCTTAAAATTATTAGACGAAGAAAATGTTGCCGTCATTCCAGGCAGTGCTTTCTCAGAGGATGGTGAAGGATTCATCCGGATTTCCTTCGCTCAATCAATGGAAGAGTTAGAAAAAGGAATGGACGGAATCGAAAGCTTTCTCAAACAATTTTAACAAAAAACTCTCTACGGAATCATTTCCGTAGAGAGTTTTTATTTTACTGGATTTAATCCATACTTTTTAATACAATTGCACCGGTTAAGCATGTGAAACAAATGATTGATACAGACACAACAATAGCTGTTCCAATATCCATTTTTACACTCCCTTTATATATCTATTCCCTTTGTCTAGGACTTCTTCTGTAAATCCACAGGAACCCCTTGATCTATAACAGGAAATTCATCCTCATATACTGTCCGGTAAGCTAATATTTGTACACCCTTTTCTGCCGCAATTTGTAGGGCCTGAGAAAATTCCTCATCCATTTCCCAGTAAGGTGCAAAACTTGTGCAATCTTCCCGCATGATTAAAAAGAAAATTGTACCTTCATAACCCTCTTCGACTGCTTTAATCATCTCGTAAATATGTTTGGTCCCTCGGGTTGTTGGAGCGTCTGGAAATATCCCTACCCCATTTTCTTCAAAGGTTACTCCCTTCACCTCAATGAATCCCTTCACCTTTTCCTTTTCATAATATAGATCAAAGCGTGAATTCCCAAAGGTCACTTCCCGCTTAAGCACGTCAACTTCTGAAAACTCTTCTACGATCCCCGCTTCGATACTGGAAAAGGCTAAGCGATTAGGAAGCTGAGAGTCGATATTAATCCAAGCTCCGTCCTTCTCTGCAGCGATTAGACTGTACTTGGTCTTGCGGTTTGGATTGTCACTCTTGCGTAATTGCACCTTGACACCTTCAATTAAAATCTGTGGGAGCCTTCCTGTATTTGGGACGTGGACCCGCTCTTCCTTCCCATTAAGGTCAACCTTTGCGATAAAACGATTTTCCCTTTTTAATAAGTGTGCCGTATTCGTAAGTTTCTTTTGTCATAGGATCCCTTCCCCGCTCATGATTTATCTTTACTTTAGCAAAGCTTGAATGGTTTGTATAGTTCTTTTTAGTGCGTAAATGTTAATAGATTATCTAATCTGTGATAATATCTTACTTGGAACTACAACTTTTAAGGAGTAGACATTTATGACAGATAAATTAGAAAGACTCGTGAAATTCTTGGATAATCCTGATCGCTTAAAAAAGCTTAAGCCCGAGCAATTATTAGAGATGATCCCCATGGAAGGTCATGAGAATATATTAGATATCGGTGCGGGTACAGGTTATTTATCGATTCCTGCAGCCAAGAAAACAAAAGGTGACGTTTTCGCCTATGATATCCAACCACAAATGCTCAAGATTATTAAAGACCGGGCAGACTTGCTCGGCGTTAATAATATTCAGTATATAGAAGGCAGAATCGAAGAGATTCCTTCTTTTGCAAAACCTATTCATATTGTTTTAACTTCTTTAATCCTCCATGAAATTGAAGAATTAGAAGAGGCTCTTCTTAAGATTCAAGAGAGGCTGACAGAGGGTGGATATTTAGTTTGTGTGGAATATGAAATTGAAGAATATAGCTCTGTGAAACCACCGAGGATTTCTTTAAGGAAAATGACGGATGAATTAGAAAAGGTTGGCTTTACTATTGAGGAGAAACATTTGCCAGCAGAAGATTTATATGTTGTGATTGCTAAGAAATAATTGCACATGAAAAGCCTCCAATTAATGGAGGCTTTTTTTATATGACATAATAGAAAACCGCAAAAAAGTGGAAGATCGATCCTAGTAAGACAAAGACATGCCAAATGACATGATGATAAGGTATTTTCTTATAGACATAGAAGAAGGCTCCTACGGTATAAACAATTCCACCTGTGACAAGAAGGGCGATTCCATGGGTATGCATAACTTCCGTAAGGGGTTTCCATGCAAAGACGATTAACCAACCCATTAGGATGTAAAAGACCGTTGACAAGATGATAAAACGCTTGACGAAAAATAACTTAAAGACAATCCCTGTGATCGCAATAGACCAAACGATTCCGAACAAGACCCAACCTAGAGTTCCCTTTAAATGAACAAATAAAAAGGGTGTATAGGTTCCTGCAATAAAGAGGTAAATGGACGAGTGGTCAAAAATTAAAAAGATATCCTTCCATTTTCCTTGGGGCAAACTATGAACAATTGTTGACGATAAGTACATGAGTAACATGGTCGCTCCAAAAATAGTTACAGAAACAATTTTCCATGGATTTCCGCTGAAGGAAGCAAATACGATCAGTAGCACTAAAGCAGCTACACTAAGGATCGCACCAATTCCATGGGTAATGGCATGTAGGATTTCTTCTCTTTTTGAAAAAATATGAGCCGGCATAAACATACCCCATTCCTATTATTGTATTGTATCCATGTTACATGAAAAGACAAAAATAAGCTAATCTGAATTAAAATCCTTATATATTTGGTTGACTATCTAAAAGTTTACTTATATAATTTAACTGGGATTGATAATCATTATCAATTAAAAGATTGGGAGGTGTATCAGTCGGTCTTCTTTTTTATACATAATAGACTGACTTATAAATTCATTTTTTCATTTTATAGATTCATATATTTCAAAATAAATTATTGGAGGATATAAAAATGAATCGAATTATATATTTTTTACTTGCCCTTATTGTATCTCTTGTTGTAGTCGCTGGATGTGGAGCCGATTCGAAGGATAATAACGATAATGCTTCTGGAGACTCTGTAGTTGTAAAGCATGAATTAGGCGAGACGACCGTGCCTAAAAATCCTGAAAAGGTTCTTGTCTTTGATTTTGGAATGTTAGATACTCTTAATTACTTAGATGTTGATGTTCTCGGTGTACCTAAGCAAAATATCCCTTCTTATTTAGATGAATATGAAGGCGATGATTATGAAAATATCGGTAGCTTAAAGGAACCAGACTTTGAAAAAATTGCTAACATTGATCCAGACCTAATTATTATTTCTGGTAGACAGGCAGATCAATATGATGAACTAAAGAAACTTGGACCAGTCATTCATTTAGGTTTAGATTACGAGGAATATTATGATTCCTTTAAAGAAAACGTAGAAACCATTGGCGAGATTTTCTCAAAAGAAGATGAGATTGAAGAAGCTTTAAATGATGTTGATGAAAAGATTGAGCAGCTAGTTGAGAAGGCAGAAG
>Ga0079226_10001568_pt1 | contig 17576 bp, 12 predicted proteins | sample Poulit2014_FD_76345 | JGI IMG/M metagenome (GOLD analysis project Ga0079226, IMG submission 76345) | Agricultural soil microbial communities from Georgia to study Nitrogen management - Poultry litter 2014 | ecosystem: Environmental > Terrestrial > Soil > Agricultural land | place: USA: Georgia...
GGAACTCGCCGACGATGGACGTCATGGTGGCGTTGGCCTTCCCCGACCACACCCGGTCGGCCTCGCAGTAGCGCTGCTCCCAGTGCTCGGCAGGGGAGGGCGACTCCTCCGGACGCGGAGAATGGCCGGCATCGTGGCGATGATGTTCTGTCATGCAGCGAGCCTGGCAGAAGCAGGGCCGGCACGGAAGCACTCTTGCGCACAAGAGCCGCCGGATGCCACCGACGCTTGCGCGCGGCGCCACTCCGGTAGATTGTCACCATTTCTTGCAGTTCCGTCGGTCATTATGGGCGCGAACGATCGCAGGGGCAGGGGCGCCGACGAAGGGACTCCCTCGATGACGAGCACGCGCATGAGCCGCGCCCAGCGAATCGACGCCGCCACGCCGGAGTCCCGCAACCGCGTCGTAGACTTCTTGCGCACCGCCGCGATCACCGTGGTGGTGCTGGGCCACTGGACGATCATGGCCGTCGACGCCGACGGCGGGATCCTGCCCCACGGCGTGCTCGACAACGCCACCTGGACGCACCCGCTGACCTGGGTGTTCCAGGTGATGCCAATCTTCTTCCTGGTCGGCGGTTACTCCAACGCCCTGTCTTGGCGCTCCGCCAGGCGCAAACACGTGGGGTACGGGCAATGGCTGCGCACCCGGCTTCGCCGGCTGGGGATACCACTGATCCCGCTGCTGCTGGCGTGGCTGGTGATCTGCGTGGTCGCCGTCGCGGCCGGGACGGCGAACGACGTCGTGCAGCTCGCCTCCCAGATGGCGCTGATTCCCACCTGGTTCCTGGCTGCTTATCTGATGGTCATCATGGTCGCCCCGCTCTGCCTGGTGCTGTGGGAGAAGCTGGGCTGGCTCTCAATCATCGGCGGTATCGCCCTGGCCGGGGCGGTGGACGCGCTCAGCATCGCCGCCGATCAGCCGCTGCTGGGCTATCCCAACTACCTGCTGGTGTGGGCCGCCTTCCACCAGTTCGGCTACGCCTGGCTGGATGGGCGGCTCAGCGGAACCGGCCGCCGCCTGCAGCTCGCGGCGATCGGTCTGGCGGGTTTGCTGCTGCTCGTGCTGGTGGGCCCGTATCCGGTCTCCATGATCACCTCTGCGGCTGACGAGATCTTCAACTCAAATCCCACCCGCCTCACCATGGCCTTCCTCGGCATGCTGCAGGCCGGGCTGGTGCTCTTCCTCGAGCGCCCGCTCACGGCACTGCTGCGCAGGCCGGGACTGTGGTTCGTCACCGTGCTCGTGAACCAGCGGATCATGACCTGGTTCCTGTGGCACCTCAGCGCCCCTGGTCGGCCTCTCGCATCTGCTGCTCGCCCTAGAGGCCCGGGCCCTGCTGCCTGATCCTCTAACCAGCACCTGGTGGGCCGCCCGCCCACTGTGGTGCCTGGCGCTGCTGGTGATCACCGGTGGGACCGTGGCGATCATGGGCCGCTTCGAAGAGCCCCGCCCCGACGACCGCTCGGCACCTCCGACGTGGAAGCCGCTCGCCGCGGCCGTCACCGTCATCACGGGATTGGCCGTGATGGCCCCGACCGGGATCGTCGGGCCGGACGGGGTGAAGTGGTGGTGGCCGCTGCTGCCGGTGATGGGGATGGTGATGTTCGGGGTGGTTCGCGTGCCGGCGGGGGAGCGGAGACCAGCTGACCGCTGAATGCGACCAGGGGACTGTGTCACCAAGGACGCGCCCCGACCGGGCTCGTACGGGCTCACGGAATCCGACGATGGCCGCGCGGGCTCATCAGTCGATACGGCCACGAATGTCCGTTCCAGCCCTTAAGCTCGACCGAACGATGAAGGAGCTGTTGAGTCGACACTGATCTGTAACCACCCGCAACCGAGCGTTGTGCCGGAGAGCCGCAGACCAGGCAATCAGAAGTCGACCACCGCTACTACGACTTCCGCACTCATCTCCGCGTCATCGAGACGGGAGAATGGCTGTCCCGGCTCGAGAGCGCGACCTGTGCATGGCTCGCGGAGAAGGGGTATTCCCTCGCTGGGGCCCTCACCACCGGCAGCAGGGCCGACTCACATGAAGTCCTCCTCCATGGGCTCGAGCTCCAAGGCGAGCCTGCATTCAGGGGTGACCATGCTCGAGCAAGGGGAACAGGGGGAGTTCTGAACCGAGGTCCCGTCTGTTGCCGGCGGCAGGACCGGTGGCTGGATCGGCGTCACGACGCACAGTGCGGAAGGGCGGTTCGTCAACAGGCCTCGGCTCGTCTCCCCGAAGAGATCCACGTCCAGTACAGCTGAGACCACCCTCGACCCTCGACGAGCTGCAGCCCTCGTCGGCCGTATTGCCCGTTTCGAAGCAGCTTCGCGTGAAGAGCCGACCGCGCTGCGGGATGCGCGTCGAGCTTTCGACCAGCGGGCGATCGAATACCGTTTCCGCTGGCCGATTGCACACGATGGCAGGCCATACCTGTGCAACTCAGGACGGATCCCGCTGGCAGCGCCCCCTGAGGAGTTGCCAGCGGCAGCCCCTCAGTCATCTCCGGCTCTCACGCCAGCACCGGGACCGGAGCTGCAGCCTGAACTCGAGAGTCTCGTCACCGTGACGCGCACTTCGTTGATCGATGACGCGGTCAACGCATTCCGAGCGATGAAAGAGCTGGAATGGGGTCAGCTAGGGATGCTCGACAGAAGATGCTTCCCGATGGCTCGCCCCAAGGGGATCGGGACGGCATTGCCTATCTGCTTGACTATCTGGGTGATCGGACCGACGAAAAGGTAATCGTCCGGAAACCCCTGGATGCGTGCTCCCTCGTGTGGCGAGATTGCGCGGTGGTGAACCGGATGGAGGTACCGACCCTTCTCAGGCTTTGTGAACTCGGTTCGGATCGTCACTGAGGGCTCTTCCCAACGGAGCCGTCCCATCACATCCCCGCTGCCTGAGGAGTGATTCTTCCACGCCTCGCACTTGAGGTCGTCTTCGAGGTCGAAGCGGTTCCCGCCGTAAGGGATATTTTTGAAGCGACGCTTCGAGAGATCGGAATACGTTCGCGCTACATGCAGTTCGTCGGAGCGGAACGGTCCGGGGGAGGGCTTCCCGTCGGGGAGCTCGTGCACGCGTCCCCTCAGGGGTTCGCCCGGTAGAGGGAACCCGGCGATGACGTCTCGGAGCTTCGGCCACTTAGCGCGATCCGGGTTTCCCTCGGGGAAACCCGGATCGGAGAGGTCTCGACGATGGCCGATCACGATGACACGCCTCCTGATCTGTGCCGTGCCGTACTCGGCGGCATTCGCCAGATGAGGGGTAATGGCGTAGTCCTCGAGAATCCCTCCCGGCCTGGTCATCTCTTGGAACATGTCGAACTGTGCCGAGGAGTAGAACTGGGGCACGTTCTCGAGGACGAAGTACGCCGGGCTGGCGCGGACGACAGCCTCCGCGTAGTGGCGCCACAGCAGGTTTCGTTCGTCGTCCACCCGGCGGGCACCCAGCGCTGAGAATCCCTGACATGGCGGCCCGCCGATGACTAGATCGACCTCCGGGGTCTGCTCGGTGGCCAGCCAGTCTTGGATACTTCCCACGAATACTCCGGTGGCATGATTCAGTGCGTACCCCGCCGCGGCCCGTGGCTCCAATTCGACCGCGCGAACTGCGCGGTATCGAGAGTCGGCCTGGCTGAAGCCTTCCGAGAGCCCGCCGACCCCGGCGAAGAGATCGAGCATCCGGATGGTCCTGGATGGAGAATCCCCAGCCGCGGGGAGCAGAGGCGCAGATGCGATGGTCACGACTCGGAGCCTAGCCGGCGGAGGGCAGGTTCGGTGGGACGTGGGGACTGTAACGAGCGACGTCACGATGCGTCGGACCCACGCCGCGACGGAGTCGCCGCGGAAGATCGAGTGGTCGGTTGTGCGAACGCTCCATTTCCGCTCGCCTGCAAGCCCGGGCTACCGAGCATTTCATGCCAGCTCTCGAATGATCGTGTCCGCGACATCTTGCGGGTCCATGTCGGAAGAGAGGACCGTCCAACCGTCGTCCTCGAGGGAGGCGTCCCGGTAATCGTCCGGACTTCCGACGACGGTGACCAGCGCCGACTCCCACGTCATGTCAACGCCGTAGCGTTCTGACCCGATCTCCGCCCCGAATGTCGGTAACTGGATCTCGTTTTCAACGAGGATCCGGATCAACCCTCGATGTTCGGGGAACTCGTCCCAGAACTCCCCCATCCGGCCGCGAAAACCTCGACGGGAGCCTCCGCCGAGGGGCGTGGTTCCGTCGACGACTGATTAGTCAGTGGGGCCGCTCCTGTTTGGGCAAGAAAATTGAAGAGGCCGGTGCCTTTCCCCTCCGGAGTCCCGAAGAGAGTTCCGCGATCTAGAAGTGCATTGAACTCTTCGCAACTTGTCTCAGGAAGCAGGGTGCAGTTGTGACACGCAGCAAGATTGGCCCCGTCGGTTCCCGCCCCCGTCGACTCAATGCAGACCGGGTCGGCTGAGCACCAGGAGAGTCTTCTCTGTGCTTCGCCGAAGGCAGGACCGAGCCTGTCAGGGTCGGCCATGGCCGCAACGCCGCCCAGGCTGCCCGCGGAGTCGGCGGAAGCTGTGTAGATGAGGATTCCGGCCATCTCGGACCCTGCGTACAGCCGCTCGCGTAGCGACGATGCGGGGTATCCGGCCTCAAGTGCGAGTTGGTCGATGAGCAAATGCGCGAAGGTGTGTAGTGCGAGCTTGGCGACGTCAACAGGCGGAGCCTGCGGCATACCACGGCGACGAGCCGCTTCGCGCGCGTTTGCATCCAGCATCCTCTTGCGGGAAAGGGCGAAGTCCGTCGATGCCCACTCCCTGAGGCGCACCGGGTCCAGAGCGACGAAGAGGCCCTCTCCGAGCAGTTCCGTCGCCGGTAGCCACCGCTCCAGGTCGTCCTCCGGACGGAGGGGGGCGATGTCCCCTTCGCTCTTGTTCTCACGCATCTGTTCCGGAGAGCTGATCCTCGTGAATCCACTGAGGGCCCTCACCTCCCGGAGCCGGGAGACGCGACGGACCTCGGTGAAGATTTTTTGGGTCTCGGTCGGAACGGCGACCTCTTCGCTGACGAACTGAGTGTCGGGCTCCTCCGGTGTCCCCTCCAGGATCGCCTTGTACTCCTCGAACCGGAACTCCTCTTCCGAGAGGGCGGGTGCGTCTTCCGGGTAGATCTCTTGGAGTGCCTGGACGGCAAATTCTTCAACTGTCGGAGCGTTTGAGTATTTCTTGAGGAGGACCGTGAGAAACTCCGACTCCCCGTTGCGCGCGGCCGACTCCAGGCCAGACTTGCCGAGACTGGTCAGATTCGCGCGTTCCCGAGCGACGATGCCACTCACCCTGCCTGAGTGCGGAGGGATTGAGATCGCGGAGTATCCCACTCCGAACCATGCGTTCGAAGCACCCCGTTGGAGCGTGCGACGATCGGACGCGCACTTCTTTTCACGGTACGCAAATCCCAACCATGGTCTGTTCCCACTGCAAGGCATCAACTTGGTGGCTTGTGGGGAGAAGCTTTCCGCCATGTCACGGGACTTGCCGCAGCTGCACCGGACGAGGATGTCGGCGAGGGCGGATGTCAGCCCACGGGTGACGAGGTAAAGTTGGTGCGTATTAGAGGTAGCTGTGCCTTTGGATGCGCTTGGGTAGGTTGTGGAGACCCATCCTGGGTCCGGGTATCGAGCGTGAACCCATTCGAAGTAGGGGAAGTCGTCGAGATGGCCCTTGTCGCACGCAGAGATAAACCTACTGGGCATCAAGGATGCTGCGTCCGGGCACAGTCCACAGCGCATGTCGGCCGATGAGGCGCCCAGCTGTTTGGTTGTGCCGAGGGCGGAGCATGCCGTGCAGATCAACACTCGCGGAAAACGCGTTACCGGCACTCCCGGTCTGCGCCGACCATCAGGCGTTGCGGGAGGGCATTTCAGCTCCCCGGAGCGGAGTTGTCTCGCGAGACGGGGTTCGCTGATGGTCGGTAAGCGATCCTTTTCCCACATGTGTAGACCCGCGATGAGATAGCTGGAGTCATCGGCAGGGAAGAGGCTGCCGACGCCGTATGTGGTGAGAAGTGCGGAACGCCGGGCACGAAGTCTGCTGTTCATCTCAGTCATCCTCCTTCACATCGATGGTCGAACTCGGCATCCGCACGGAGTAGAGACCGGTCTCGGCGTCGACGTCCCGCATGCTCCGTGGGGTCGACCACGGCGGCTGGAGTCTGTTCTCGGGCGCGAGATCAGGATTCGCGATCAAGGTGGAAGCGTCAGCGAGTAATGAGGCCAACGGCTCGTTGCGTTTCCCGTAGTGCGTGAGATGCTCCGCCTGCTCCCAGTTCATGACCAGCTCCGCCAGATCCTTGTCCGTTGCAGTCCGGGCGTCCTCGCCAGAAACCTTCAGGACGCGATCGAGAAACCTGCGTCGTAACAGGTCGACTGCGGGGGATGACCCGCGGAAGTTCTTGACATGCTCTTCGCCTCGCATCTCAGGGATGAGCATCCTGACCGCCGCAACGAATGCTGCGTGCAGAGCTCGGTCTCGAGATCGTGTCGCGAAGGGGGTGGCGCTTGTGGCTTCGACGGCACGATACAGAGACCCATGGAAGTCGTTGAAGGACTCGTAATGTGAGCGGTCGCGGGATTTTGCCGTATTGAAAATGGTGACCACGAGACCCGGATGCTTTCTGCCCACCCGGCTAGTAGCCTGGATGTATTCGGCGCTCGATGGTGGTTGCCCCATCACCGTCATGAGGCCGAGCCGGTCCACATCGAGGCCGACGGAGATCATGTTCGTGGCCAAGACAACATCGAGGGGTTTGCGTTCGGAGGTTAATCCACTTTCGAGGAGCTTGAGCGTCTCGGGCACCTCGCTGCTCGTGCGCCTGCTCGTGAGTTCTTGCGTCCCCGCGTAGATCTCTCGAGGCGTCTCGAGGCCGCTCCGAGTTGCAAGCAGGCCCAAGCGCTTCCCCACATCATCACTGACCTGCAGGTAGGCGGACCCGAGAACCCGTAGCGAGTTGAAATAGCCGATCAACGTCCAATAGGGGTCGAGGACCTCATCTGAGATGGTGCCGCGACTTCTGTAGGTGGTGTGCAACAGCGATGCGTAGACACGGACCATCAGCGTAGTTTGCGAAGTCCCGGGGGCCATCACTCCGAGATACTCCCTGGATCCTAGTTCGAGTCGCGAGGACGGCTCTGCGAAGAAGGAGTCATCCGGATTGACCCCCGGTGGTGGAAAGAGCGCGGGGTCGCGCGCGAACACGGAGTTGATCTGCCTTTCTGCCCGGCGGATCGTCGCCGTGGAGGCGATCAGTTTGGGCCGTTGCAAGACGCCGCTCACGTCCCGACCGGCAGCAAGGTCGACTGCGGTCTCGAACAGTCCGACGGTCGATCCCAGCGGACCGGAAATCAGATGGAGCTCGTCCTGGATAATCAGGTCGGGGCCGATGTCCGAATTCTCGACACGGCCGAACAACGTCGCGGTACTCCCGTCCCACGCCATCCGTGCGAACTTGTCGACGGTGCCGATGATGAGCTCAGGGCGCTCCCGGTACACGTCCTCGTCGACGACGTGGACGGGCAGGCCGTCGCCGAGGTGGAAGTCGCATGTCGACCGTGGGCATCGGATCCAGCACCGCGCTGGCTGTCTCGAGGTGGAATAGCTGCCGACGTCCAGCTTCGTGCCACACCACGGACAGGCCTTCAACTGCATCGGGTTCTCGGTCTCCACCGGTTCACTGCGTCGAACCCTGTTGAGAGCTATGCGAGCCTGGGCCACAGTGTTCGGGGTGGCAGCTGCGCCCACCCATAGGCCGATCCCGAACCGTGAGGTGCCTAGCCGCTCGTCGTTGTCGCGCCGGAGGCGTTCGAGGGAGCAGATCAGCATTGCAGCCCGTTCGAACTGCTGGATGGTCAGAAGTCTGAGCGTGTAACGCATGATGACCGCGGTGCCCTCGACGTTCGTGTCGCGCAACCGTCGCAGGACTATCAGGTAGGCGATGAGCCCCAGATATGCCTCGGTCTTCCCGCCACCGGCCGGAAACCAGAGCAGCTCCGCGATGTCACGTTCCGTCGACTGCCGATCGCTGAGTGAGGGGAGGTTGATGAGGATGAAGGCGACCTGGAAGGACCGCCATCGCTGATCTTTGAGCTCGAACGGGCCTGTGGCCCCGGACCTGATCCAGTCCTGACGTGATCGCTGCTGGTGCATGGCACGGTTCGCCAGCTGGAACGCTTCGAACGCGCGATCGTCGTCGCAGAGAAGAGTGATCCCGGCTCGGATCCTCTCCAGGGCCTCGGCGCCCTTCTTCAGATTTTCGGCAGCCGTGGGTCGAAGCTCCGCCCGGACGAAGTCCTTGGATGCGGGATCGCTGAGGGAATGACTGCGGTTCTCGAGCCAGGTTTCGTACTCCTCGCAGAGCACCTCGAGCTCTCGTACGACCTCTTCACGGGTCCCCGAGGCAAGGAAGCTCAGTGAAAGATCAGCTGAGCTGTCGCGCGATTTTGCTCGAAGGACTTCGTGACGAGGGACAAAGACCGTTTGAACGGTTCGGGTCCGGGAATCGATCACCTCTTCCGGCCACTCGACAGAACATCCGTGGCCAGCCGCGAACGAATACTGATCCCGATACAGGAGAGCAGAACTCCGAAGGTCGTCGTCATCGGGGACATAGGGATCCAGGATCCGACGGTCGAGGATCGCGGGTGTTTCTGTGCGGGCGTCGATGCCTACTTGGAACCAGGAGTACCCATCTGCGAGCTCGCTGGAAGACTGGCGACGTTCGGTGTTTCGGAGCACGGCTGTGATCGTGATCGTCCCGAACTGGGGATCAGGCCTGCGGGCTAGGACGAACAGTTCGAGAGACCCGTCTTCGAGAGCGTGGGTTCGGGCAGTTCCGTTCGCGCCGGAAAGCTCGATATCGACGTTAGGGAGCGAAGCCTCCACACGTCGCCAGACAACGGATTCGTCGTCGGACTCATCCTTGTACCGGGCGGCTCGTGGACGCAGCGAGACGGTTGAGGTGAGCCTCGGATCCACAGTGAATGTCATGCCGATACTGCTCGGCTTAGACATGCGAGAGCTTGCGACCGGGGAGTCCGGGGCGGCCTCGGTGGGTCGGGCTTCACCGGACTCAGCATGCTCCATGAACTCGGCGTCGGTCGACGATGTCTCGACCTCGTCCGAGGGGGCCGGCCAGAGAATTCCGGTGATGTAGCGATCAAGTGGCGACTCGTCGAGGACCTCGTCGGGCGTCGAGGGGCCCTGAAGATCCTCGACGAGGTCTTCGACCAGCCGCTGACGAAATTCGTACCTCTCGGTGAGTAGAGTTCGTGTATCAGTCATTCTCATCTTCCTTGTCGGTTGGCCACCGGCCCTGAACGAGTCCGGCGAGCCTGGGAACGAGCCAGTACCCACCTGGCCCGATCTCCAGGTCTTGGGTGTCGTCAGGGTCACCGGCGACGGTCTCTATCGATGTCACTCGGGCGCCTTCGAAGGTCTCCGGCCATGGGGATCCGGCCTTGAAGAGAAGGCGGCTCTTCACGGCCCACGAGAACGACTCCGTCATCTGCCCGAGAACGGTTCCCTGATGGCGGACCCAGTAGGTTCCGAGTTGCGCCCTACCAGGTTGTTCCTCGAGCACTAGGTCGACGTCTCGTCCGACCGGCCCCCCAGCCATGAGCAATTCCTGGGCTCGGAGGGCAACGTCCGGGCTGTCGAAGGAAGGGGAGAGCGTGTGGACGTCCTCGTTTGTCACTTCGATACGGCGGGGGTATACCTTGCCCCGACCTTGGAAGCGGAACTCGCACCAACGCTTGGCGATCTTCTTCGCATACCCGTTCTCTGAAGGAATCTCCGGGACGACGAATAGGGACTCCCGCGCCCGACTAGATGCGACGTACTTCTGCCGGAGTGTCCTCCAGGTCACCTCTCTCGCCGGGGAGCCAGGTCTGGGGACCAGGTCGATGACGTGGTCGAACTCAAGGCCCTTTGCGCGGTGCACCGTACTGGCGGTGACGGCGACGGCGTCATTCGGTGAGAGGCCAAGAGGGATGATTCCGTGCTGAAGTCTTCGGGAGAGCCGTCGCATGTCGAGCGTTCGATGATCGCGTCGCTCTGCTTCCGCGTCCTTGAGCAGTCGCCACGCGTCCACCGGTTGGTCGGTCACGTGCTCGAGAGAATCGACCACCTCGTCGCGGCTGAGCGTCCGGGCGTCGAATTGGGCGAGGGCACCCGCAACCCAAGGCGCGATGCCGAGATCCTCCGCACGGCGTCGGATGACGTGTTCTACACCCAGTTCGTGCAACTGTTCCGACGCTAGAAGAACGGCATAGTTCGTGGCGGCGAGAACCGCCGTGGTCTCGCCGTCGTCAAGATCGAGGAACCCCATCAGTTGGCCGAGTTCGGAGCGGGTGTAACGTCCGCTCGCGTCACGATGCCGAAATGAGTCGAGGAGTTCATGCGCCTCCTCCGCATCCTTCCCCTCGACCTCGAGTGCGCGCAGTCGATCACCGACCGTGATCAATGAGCGTAAGCGGTCACTGGTCGCCCGATAGTGGTTGGTCAGCTCGAAACGCTCGGCACCGTGATCGTTCAAGAGCGTGGTGAGCAACTCTGCGGAGGTGCGTTTCGAGACCGATGAGTCATCATCGAGCTGGAAGTCGTAGACTCCCTGTAGCGGATCACCGAGAACTGTGAAACCGCACTCCTCGGCAGCGCTGACGAGAGCAAGAACCAGCTCTGCACGGTCACCGACCAGATCTTGGCTCTCGTCGACGATCACGTGGGCGAGATCCTCGACCTCTGCCTCTCCGGATTCGATGATCTCGGTCGCACGGCGGATCCGCGCTTCGAACCCTCTGACGGCTTCGAGTTCCCCGCGTTGGGAAAGGATCTGCGCGGCGAAGGAATCGAAGGTGCGGATCCGGATGGACGCGAGTCCCGCCTCGCGAGCCCGGCGTCGGACGGCGTCGATCGCTGCGCGAGAGAAGCTGAGGACGACGACGTCGTCCTGGACGGACACTCCGTCCTCCGACAGGGCCAGCAGGCGGGCCAGGACCGTTTCCGTCTTGCCTTGGCCAGCGGCAGCTGTGACGACGAGGCGGTCCTCGGTCCCAGCCTCGGCGACCCGACGCTGGCTTGCGTCAAGGACCGGAGCGGCACCCTCGGAGCTCACTTGTCCACCCTCGACTTGTCCCAGAGATACGAGAATTTCGTGTACGCCAGACGGCCGCCGAAATTCTCCAAGTTGTCCTTGATGTTCACGATGAGCACTTCTTCGGAACCGCCATTCCTTGGGCCGCGGAGTCCTCGCCCGATCATCTGAATGTACCGGTTCGGGGAGAAAGTAGGCCTACAGAGGTAGATCGAGTCCACCTTCGGAGCGTCGAAACCCTGGCTGAGAACGTCGAAGTTGGTGAGTACCTGTAGGTCCCCGTCGCGGAACTGTTTGATCAACCTCCCTCGATGCGACATGGAGGTGCCTCCCCAGATGGCTGCCGATGGTATGCCCTGTGCGTCCAGAACCGCCGCGAGCGCTTGTGCGTGTTTCACGGATGCGGCGAACACGATCGCGTGCGCGAAAGCATCTCGGTTGCCCTTAATGTGCCGGAGGATGCGTTGGTTCCTCGCCTCGTCGAGGCCGAGTGAATCGAGGTCGATGTGGTCCTCGAGCATCGTTCTCGTGCCTCCCGATCCAGCGGGGGCACCGGTCGAATCGTGGCGCTGTCTGAGAACCGACCCTTGGAGCTCCTCCTGCCGTACTTGCGCCAGAACGCCAACGGATTGCAGGTACTCGTGAGCATTCTTAGCGGTGAAGAAGCTGGACGGTTCGAGGAGATTGCCGCCGAAGCGATTGACCAGTGCCTCGGTCTCCTGTTCGTTAGTTCCTCTGAAGGGTGTCGCCGTGAGACCTAGGAGGGGCTTCCCTTGCTGCCCCGTGGATCGGCCGAACCACTTGAGGACTGCGGTATATGACTGCGCCGTCGCGCCGTGAGCTTCGTCAATGATGACGACCTCAGGATTTCGGAGCCAGCCGTATTTTGCTGCGGTCGGAGAGTTCTTGTTCGCCGAGGCAATCCGGGCGAGAGTTTGGATCGTGGCCACGACGACGTGAAGTCTGGTGTCCTCCTCGACGATCGATCGGCCATCCCAAAGACGACCCAGTACGAGGCGCTCTCCGGGGATTCCGAGGGCAGGCCATGCACTCGACCATGCTTCGACCGCCTGCTCGCACAGTTCGTCGGACTGCGCGATCCAGACCAACACGGTTCGGTCCGTGTCCAGAGAACGCACGTGCTTGATCAGGCTCTCGACGGCGACCCGCGTCTTTCCGGCTCCCGTCGGGAGTTGCAAGACGCCTTTGTTTTTGCCGGGGGCATCCGAGAGCATCTCGAGTACTTGGCCCGACGCCTCCCTCTGGTAGTCGTGAAGCTCCTTGAAGTCGACCGGACCGAGTACCTCTTCACGGGCGGCCTTCCTCGGTTCAGCGGCCCGGAACAGATCCTCACTGAAGCCGAGCTCGGCGAGGTCCTTCCTTTTTGCGTCCTTGATCCAGGTGCTTGCATTGTCGGCCTCGGGGATCGCTGCTCTGACCGCCGCCCACAGATCAGAACCGTGGACATTTTGAGCCATCCGGAATAGCAGTTCTTCAGTGACCGCGATGCCCTCCGTGTCAGCTAACGCCAGAGCTGCGGTCGGGACGATCTCACGGAGGCCATCTGTCCCGATGAGTGAAAGAATTCTCTCCTGATCGCTGTGGAGCGATCGAAGGTGTTCCCAGTAATCGTCCCGGCGAGCCTCTTCCTGCGTGACGCGCATCGCATCGAGTACTTGGCCCGGGGACCGTGAAGAACCGACATGTTCGAGGAGCTGCGTGACGAGACCTGAGGCTGCCAGGGAGTCGCGGTGGTATATCGACTTGCTCACGGGATCGACGAGCAACGAGTGCCCGTCCTCGACGGTCTCGATCTCGTCGAAGTCGTTGACCGTCACGTGAGCGAGCTTCTTCACGGGCACTAGCGTGTACGAGTTCAGCTTGCGGAGCTTTCCCTCGTGGTCGGAGAGATACGGGAATCGGGACCTGAGCTTGTCCGGGGGCGCGGAATCGGCCTGGACATGACGGATCGACGTGGTGAATCTGATCGTGCGGAACGGAATCTCCCAGGCATCCTCGAGAGCGGCGTCGAGAGCAAGTTGACCAGCACGGACGATCCCGAGCTCCGTGTGTTTCCCGAGATGTTCGGCTGTCGGTTCATCACCGGGGACAATGCATTCACTGACGGGCAGCCGCCCTACCTTGTCCCCGCCGATGATAGCGACGAGGTCCGAGGGGCGTCTCGCGCGGGCGGATGCTGCGTGACCGTAGAGCAGGTGCAGGTTGCTCACCGAGAGTTCAGATTCTGCCGCCCTGAGCAGCGACGCCCATCTGCCATTCGTGAGTTCGGTCGGAAGGTCGAGTGGCTCCGTGGAGAAATCGTTGCGATCCTTCAGCGGGACCGGAAGGATCTCCGGTGGGATCTCTGCAACATGGCCACAACATGCGCTGGTGGGGAGGGTTCCGTAGTGTGTCCTCAGCGCGCCCCGTTGCTTGATCCAATGGACGTCGGGCGAGTCAACGTCGAGGGACTCCTTGCGGGTGAGGATCGAACCGGTGTCACCGGGGAAGCTCACTTCGAAGGAGATGGTGACGGGGTTCTGGGGGCGGGACAGGAGGTCCGTGGTCGCGATTGCTCGCGCTTCGAGGCTGGTGGAGTCGAGCTCTCTGAGCCTGGGGGTCTGGAACACCTCGCCGGTGTCGATCGGGGACGTCGTCACACCGGCTCCAAGGTGCTCCGCCGCGTAGCGGTTCACGCGCCCCCGACACATCTTGATCCAGTCCTCGTCCGCCGCGCGGATCGGGATCCGCTGCTGGGCAGGGAGCCTTGAGGGGATGTCGAGGGCTCGTGCCGAGTTCACGTCGAAGAACGGGTGGTCGTTGGCGATCGTGGCGTCGGAATCGCCCGGTCGTCGGGGGTCGAGAAGGGCCCCGCTACGCCACGCGGCTCTGAGAGGGAGTCGGGAGCCCGAGTTTGTGCGGACCGTGAGGTCACCCGCCGGATCATGTGCCCGAAGGGTCTGGATCACCTCTTGCGCCGGGTACTGCGACGCAGAGATCCAGAACCTCTGGGCGAGTGAACCATCGTCGGGGTCCGAGAGCGCGTCCCGCAGGATGCGCTCGAGATGAGCCGTCCCGTCAAGTGGGCGAGCTCCATATGCACGGAGGATCTGACTGATGCCGGGAACCGAGACGAACTCCAGGGAGAGCACACCGGCGTCGATGCTGTCGGCGTCAGCGGGGAAATACATCTTCGAAGAGAGCGAGCCGATCTCGCCGTTGGCGAATGGGATGATGGGCGCGGAACGTACCTGCTCCACGAGGCCCGGCTCGTACTTGTGTTCTCCACTGATCAGGAGGTGCGCGAACCTCGTGGCGGCCGTGTATCCCTTGAGGGTGGCGGATTCGGAGAGTCCGGAAACCAATTCTCCGAAGTTGGCGGGTCGGACTTCTCTGGCGTTCTGCATACGCTTAATTACCGACGGGCGGAAAGCGCCCTCTACCGCTTTCTCATGGACCCACTCCGTGATTCCCAATGCGTGTGCGCTCTCGCGCCAAGCAGCAAGTGCCCCTTCGGACTCTCCCCTGAAGTGGGGATACGAGCGCAGCTCGTCGATCCGTCGGAGCTCCCCGCCCAGGTTTGGGACGAACGGGATCTGTGTGATGAATTCCGTGAGTGGGTCAATCACCTTGTTCCTGATCCAGGGCGTGTCCTCCCGTCCTCGCGCGGGAAGGAACAGGAAATGACCGGCCGGATCTTCCTTGGTGCGTAGCTCCGGGATCGCGGCGAGCATCAATCGGGCGATCGCCTTGGTAAGGATCTCTTCGTTGTAGATGTCCTCGAGGACGGAGACGCGATCGTCATTCATCTTGAACGCGGCGTTGATGATGCCGGGGATCGTGATTTGGGTCTTGGTGGGGAAGTAGTTCCAGAGGCCATAGCTCTTCCGGTAACTGGACCCGACCTGGGTCGGTACGGCCCACGATACGGAGATCGCATCTCGGGCATGGACGGATCCGGCATTCTTCAGCGCCTTGGCACTAGGTCTGTGATCCGTCGCTACGACCAGCCACTGCTCGGTGGAGCGTTCGTCGTCGAGGGTGATCGTGGTGTTCCCCGACGCAGTCGTCGTCCTGGTCGCGGACCAGGACGACGACTCGCCGGTGACGCCGTTCTCGATCCGTAGCTCTCGTACCTTTGGGGTGAACAGGAGGAAGCGATGCGGGAAAGCCGACAACTGATCGGAGAGCTGCTCCCTCACGCCTGCGTCTCGGAGGGGGAGCCGTACGGTCGTTGCAGCACTGCGGCGAAGCCTGTCGAGGACATGGTCCGTGGCGCGTTCGGATGCGGCGTCCAAAACGTAGGGGAGCCGGAGTACCGGATATGTCGCGAGTCCGGGGAGGATCTGCTCGAGTTCGCGGCGGCTGCGTAGGGCATCGAAACCGAAGCCGGAGGTGCCTGAGAAGATCTGAGGCGCATCGGAGACCTGTAGGACGGACTTGAAGCCGAGGCCGAATCGTCCGATCTGATCGTCGCGCTTGTCGGACATGTTCGAGTGTAGGAGCGTGCGTATGTCCGCAGTCCCGAAAGGCCTGCCCTCGTTAGCGACGTATAAGGCCTCCTCGGTGAGGGTGACCTGCACCAGGCCACCCTCCGGTCCGAGGGCGTCCACGGCGTTCTGGATGAGTTCCTGGACCTGCTTCTGCCGGTACCCGCCCTGGACGATTGCTTGCTCCTGGCCAGCGTTTTCCCGGATGTTGTCGGGACGTGCCCTGTAGGAGGCCAACGTCGAAGCGTGCTCGGCCTCGATGAATGCAGCGTGGCTCGAGATGATATTCGTGGTTGACATTTGGCCCTTCCGCCCCGAGGACTTGGATGCTTCCAAGTGTATGGAAGGGTCCGGACGTATGGCGCCCCGACCGATGATCCGGATCGGAACCTTCGGTCGCAGAGCGGGGTCCTGGTGCGTGCCGATGCGGATGCCAGCTACGAGACACCCTCGAAGTTCACCGGGCCGAGGAAGCTTCTTCCGTCATGGCGCGAGCGAGCTTCTTCTGGAGACGACATCTGTGAGGATGCCGCGAAGCTTGCTCGCGGCCCTACGGGTGGCAGGCTACGTGTAGGCGGGGACGTCGGTGCTCACCATTCGGAAAGGCGTGGGCCCGGCGGGAGACGGGGCGCGCAGGTGACCGGCGTGGAGTGAGGCGGCGAATGGAGGAGGAGACGCTATGGACGAAGACGTGTCTGAGGCGGTGACGTCTCGGATGAGTCGCCAGCGCCGACGGGATACCGAGCCCGAGATACGTGTTCGACGGGAACTCCATCGAAGAGGTTTCCGGTTCCGGGTCGATCAGCCACTCCCCGGGATGGTGAGACGTCGTGGGGATATCTTGTTCACCCGCGTACGCCTCGTCGTAATGATCGATGGTTGCTTCTGGCACGCATGCCCACATCACGGGACGCTCCCGGCCACCAGGCGGGAGTGGTGGCAGAATAAACTGGCGAAGAACGTTGAGCGGGACCGGGATACCGACGCTCGGCTCGCGGAGGCAGGTTGGGCCGTCCTCCGGTTCTGGGAGCACGATCCATCCGGGCGAGTAGCGGACGTCATCGAGGCGAAGTACAAAGAGCTCCTCCGTTGAGTGCCGGGCCGGTGGTGGTCTCACGCGGTTGCCAGGGCCGGAATCAGTTGCGGGTGGTGCTGCCCGATCAGCTCCACGTCGTGCGCTGTGAGCTTCGTCAGATACCGCATCATTGGTTTCAGTCCGGTGGCGGGGTACTGCCACGGGGAGTACAGGGGCAACGGGTGCACCTTTTCGCCGCGCATCTCCTGGTGGGTGCGGAAGTGGCTCTCGAGGTTCCTCAGATCGTGCAGGAGGATTGGCCTCTGGAGAAAGGTCCGCCGCGTCACCGGGATCTCCAGGAAGAGCTTATCGTCCCACAACTGGTCCGCCGGTCGAACGCGGCCGATCACCCGCGATAGCGCATAGATGCCACCACGCTTCGGTCCGGCGTCCGGATGCCGCTCGGAGTGCCAGCCGAATATGATATCGCCCACCTCGACGCCGTGCATGATCGCATACTTGGGATCGTCCGGTGCGATGAGTTTGTCTCCATATGCATCGGTTTTCAGTTGCTCGATCCAGAACCGCTCGGAGCGGTCGCCGCTCCACCAGAACTCGTACTGTCGGAAATGTCTGGAGGTCATGATTGGATCGTTCTCACGGAACAGGAACCGAGCCGTCGAATCCATCGGGGCGCCGCGGACCGTGTTCAATGAGGCGGCTCCGTGGACTTCTCCACGATGCGGCAGCCCGTGAGCGACGATGCTGCTCCCGGTCCGGAGCAGGCGAACGGGACATATGAACGACGCAGAACCCAGCGCCCAGCCCGGCCCGGGCTCCGCTACTCGCGCTGCCGGGAGATCACGGCCCGCTGCAGGAGGACGAAGACCAGCAGGATCGCGCCGGTGATGATGGTGGTGGCCTCCGGCGGGATGCCGCCGTCACGGGTGA
>Ga0079226_10001569_pt1 | contig 17570 bp, 14 predicted proteins | sample Poulit2014_FD_76345 | JGI IMG/M metagenome (GOLD analysis project Ga0079226, IMG submission 76345) | Agricultural soil microbial communities from Georgia to study Nitrogen management - Poultry litter 2014 | ecosystem: Environmental > Terrestrial > Soil > Agricultural land | place: USA: Georgia...
ATGTTCAACATGAATTAGTACAGGAAGTTTTTAGGGAATCACGAGTACAAAAATTGAGTGTTTTTGATAGCAGTGAACTTCGTCAATTACTACGGAAAATGTTATATGAACAATCGCACGGAGACCGGTTTTGGAAGATGGCTTTACAAACTTATATGACTGAATTATTATTTACCATTGCCCGTTCTTACCAGGAAGTAACCTCACCCCAGGATATGAATAGTTTAAGGGTTGAACGATTGAAACAGTTTATTGAAACGCGTTACTTTGAAATTACAAATGCAGAGGATATCGCAAATCGAATGGATATGAGTACACGTTATATTCAAATTATTTTTAAAGATTATTATGGCTATACACCCTTACAATACTTAACAAAGATCCGACTAGGTGCAGTTAAAGAAATGTTAATTGAAACGGAAAAAGATATTGTTTCAATCTGTTTTGAGGTAGGTTTTGAATCTATCGCAACCTTTTATCGTTTATTTAAAAGAGATACAGGTATCCCGCCAAACAAATACAGGGAATCCAATAAAAGAAGCAATTTAGAAGAGTGAAACTTTAGAGCTTTAGAACTAGTTTATCCCGCATTTAACTGGCAGTAATATCCGCCACTTCGAACCTGAGAATGAAAACAAAACAGAATAGGTGAGGGATAAATTGCCAGTAAATGTCCGATTCTGATCAACTTACAACAACAGTGAGGGACAAAGAACCCTCTACTGATTGGAGTTTCACTTTATTTCTGAAAATGATAATTTAATTCCTCCTATAATAAGACACTTTCTTATAAGAAAATTACAATGTAACTAGTATTATAAGGAGGGGAAACGAATGACCACACATAAAATAGGGATTATTATGAATGGAGTTACAGGGCGAATGGGAACGAGACAACATTTAATTCGTTCTATTGTTGCTATTCGTGAACAAGGAGGCGTAGAGTTAGACAATGGAGACTTTGTTATGCCGGATCCTGTCCTTGTTGGACGAAACAGCGAAAAATTAAAAGCGCTTGCAAAGGATTACAATATAGACCGTTGGACAACAGATTTATCAAAGGCTTTAGAAGAGGATCGTAACGTCATTTACTTTGATTCCCAAACAACTACCTTACGTGAAGAAGCGATAAAGAAAGCGATCAAAGCGAACAAACATATCTATTGTGAAAAGCCTACTTCTTCAACATTGGAAGGGTCTTTGGAGTTGGCGAAACGTGCAGAGGAAGCAGGCGTAAAAAATGGTGTGGTTCAGGATAAGCTATTTTTACCAGGGGTTATGAAACTAAAACGATTACTGGATGCTGGGTTTTTTGGAAAAGTTTTATCAGTTCGTATGGAGTTCGGTTATTGGGTATTTGAAGGGGATTGGCAAGAAGGACAACGCCCGTCCTGGAACTATAAGAAAGAAGAAGACGGTGGTATTGTGGTTGATATGTTCCCACATTGGCGTTATGTACTTGACCACCTGTTTGGAGCAATTAAATCTTTATCTGTAATGACGGCTACTCATATTCCTCAACGAGTGGATGAAAAAGGGGAAACTTATGATGCCACAGCGGATGACGCAGCCTATGCCATTTTAGAACTTGAAGATGATGTAATTGCCAGTGTAAATTCTTCCTGGGCAGTTCGTGTGGATCGTGATGATTTGTTAACCATTCAAGTTGATGGAACAAAAGGAAGTGCAGTTGCCGGTCTACGTGGTTGTAAGACACAGCATCGAGTTAATACACCTAAACCGGTTTGGAACCCTGATATAGAAAATGAAATTGATTTTCAGACTCAGTGGGAAGAAGTACCAGACAATCAGATATTTGAAAATGCATTTAAAATTCAGTGGGAAATGTTTTTGAAACATGTATGTCAGGATGATGTCTTTCAATGGGATTTGCTAGAAGGTGCTAAAGGTATGCAACTTGCAAATTTAGCACTTCAATCTTCTGAAGAACGTCGATTTTTAGAAGTATCAGAATTGGATTTAAGGAGCCAATAAACATGAAACAATCCATTTATTTGCCAAATCAAGCTGGAGAAACATACGAATATAAATTAGCCCAAACTGAAGGATTGAAGATATCTGGACATAGACAATTTTCATCCCGTGTTGCTTATTCGGCTGCTCATGTAGTAGCAGATCCGTTCAGAAGTGATGATCCAGTAGGAAAACCAACTATTGATTGGGATCTTACCATGAAATATCGTCACTATTTATGGTCATTAGGTTTTTCAGTAGCGGAAGCAATGGATACTGCACAAAGAGGTATGGGACTTAGTTGGGAAGAAGCTAAAGAACTAATTTCGCGCTCAGTTAAAGAAGCAAAAAGTGTTGGTGGTCATATTGCGAGTGGTGCAGGCACTGATCACCTGGAACCGGGGCCTTCGGTCACTATAGAAGACGTTATTCATGCATATGAAGAGCAAGTGTCCTATGTTGAAGGTGCAGGAAGTAAGGTGATTATGATGGCAAGTCGAGCACTTGCTGCATGTGCACAATCTCCAGAAGACTACGAATACGTTTATGGGAAGATACTGAACCAAGTATCAAAACCCATTATCCTGCATTGGCTGGGAGATATGTTTGACCCTAATTTGAAAGGTTATTGGGGATACAACAATATAGATGATGCCATGAACGTTTGTCTTCGAATTATTGAAACCCATGCTGATAAAATTGAAGGGATTAAAGTTTCTTTGCTGGATGACCAAAAAGAAATTCAAATGCGGCGTCTATTACCTGAGAATGTAAGGATGTATACAGGTGATGATTTTAACTATCCATCTTTAATTGAAGGGGATAGCCAAGGGTATAGTGACGCACTCTTAGGAATTTTTGACGCGATTGCTCCAGTTGCATCTATGGCTCTCCAAGACCTGGATAAAGGTAACACGGCTGATTTCCGAGAAAAGCTAGACCGGACTGTTCCTTTAGCTCGTCATATATTCCAACATCCAACATTTGCTTATAAAACAGGTGTGGTGTTTTTATCGTATCTAAATGGTCATCAGTCCCACTTTCGAATGATAGGCGGAGCAGAAAGTTCTCGTTCCATCGTACACTTTGGTAAAGTTTTTGAATTAGCTGACCAAGCTGGAGTATTGGTCAACCCCGAACTTGCGATTGAAAGGATGAAGCCACTACTGGAATTAGCGGGTATTCATCAATTGGGGGTTGCCAAATGATTGGAAATGTGGACGTGAGCAGACTAAGTTTGAATCAGATTACAACAGAAAACTGGTCCTTAAAGGAAGCTGTAGATGGATGTGTACGTCATGATATCCCTGCAATTTCAGTTTGGAGACATAAAATAGCCGAGATTGGGTTAAAGGAAAGTAAACATTTAATTCATTCTTCAGGATTAGGTGTTTCTAGTGTCTGTCGTGGCGGGATGTTTCCTGCTCCTACAGCTTCTGAACGCCAAGCTCGGATTGACGATAATAAACGAGCCATTGAGGAAACTGCTGAGTTAGGCAGTAATGTACTTGTTCTTGTATGTGGACCAGCACCTAATAAAGATATACAGGAAAGCCGTAAATGGGTGAGAGAAGGGATTGAGTCTATTATCCCTTTTGCTGAACAGCAGGGTGTGAAACTAGGAATTGAACCCCTGCATCCTATGTTTGCAGCGGACCGATCGGTAATTACCACATTAGGGGAAGCGAATGCTCTGCAAGCTTCACTTGGTTCGACACAAGTCGGGGTTGTTGTTGATGTGTTTCATGTCTGGTGGGATCCGTTTTTATACCAAGAAATTGAACATGCAAAAGGCAATATTTTCGGATTTCACGTTTCTGACTGGAAAGTGCCATTACCGGATATCTTTAAAGGACGTTCTATGATGGGCGAGGGTATTATTGATATACCTCGTATACGAAAGGCTGTTGAAAAGAATGGTTATCATGATTTCATAGAGGTTGAGGTTATTAATCAGGAAATTTGGGATACGCCTGGCGATGAGACGCTGAAATTGATGAAAAATAGCTTTGCAAGTTACGTATAACTCAAAAAGCGGAGCCGGACGTTTGCTCCGCTCTTTTGCGGTGTATGTTTAAAACCGGGAAGAGAAGGAGGTACGATTTTGTCTACCATAAACCCAACTCATCATACAGAATTTGAACCTGAATATCACAAGGAAACACCAGTAAGAGAGAAAGAGCTATTAATGGGTGTTATTGGTTTAGAGCATGGCCACATTTATCCAATGTGTCATGGAATGAAAGAAGCAGGAGCAACTATTCGATGGGTGTTTGATGAGGACCCTAAAAAATTAAATGCTTTTCAAAAAATATTTCCTGAGGCTGAGGCAGCAAACTCTTTATCTCAAATATTAGAAGATAAGTCAGTGAAGCTAGTTTCAAGTGCTGCTATTCCTTCAAAACGTTGTGAAATTGGGTTACAAGTACTGGATAGTGAAAAGCATTTTTTTTCAGCCAAGGCCCCATTTACAACCATTGAACAGTTGAGACAAGCTGAGAAAAAAGTTCAGGAAACAGGTTTTAACTGGGCTGTATTTTACAGTGAACGATTACAAGTTGAATGCGCAAATTTTGCAGAACAACTGATTAATAAAGGGGCAATAGGTAATGTTGTTCAGGTACTAGGAATGGGCCCTCATCGATTAAATGTCAAACAACGTCCTGAATGGTTTTTTTGGAAGAAGTCCTACGGTGGAATCATCTCTGATATTGGGAGCCATCAAATCGAACAATTTCTTTGGTTCACAGGAGCACAGGATGCCACTATTCTAAGCAGCACTGTCCAGAACAATACGCAACCTGATTTTCCGGAATTTGAAGATTATGGAGATTGTCATTTAATAGGAGATAACGGTGCTGTTCATTACTTTCGAATTGATTGGTTTACCCCCGATGGACTGAGCAATTGGGGAGATGGTCGCACATTTATTCTTGGTACAGATGGTTATATTGAGCTTAGAAAATTTGTTGATATAACCGAACAATCAATAGGTGAGCGTCTATACTTAGTTAATCATGGAGGGGAAAAAAAGTACGATGTAAGTGGAAAAGTCGGTTTTCCTTACTTTTATCAATTAGCGCATGATGTAATAAATAATACATCCATGGCTATGCCGCAAAAACATACATTTAAAGCAGCAGAACTTAGCTTACTGGCACAACAAAAAGCGCAGTATTGATCTAGAGGAGATGGAAATGAATGACACAATCGTGCGGGATAGTAATTGTTGGAGCCGCTGGTTATGGAGAAATTTACCTTGAAGCACTCCAAAAGAGAAACAGACTTGGTTGGATTAAAGGAGTTGTGGATGTTCTTCCAGAACGCAGTACATTTTTTTCGGTCTTTAAGCAAATGAATATCCCGATTTATAACTCGCTTAAATCATTTTATGAAGTGGATACAGCTGATTTAGCTATCGTTGCAACTCCTATTCATTTGCATGCCAAGCAAGCAATAACAGCGATGTTGAATGGCAGTAATGTCTTATGTGAGAAACCTGTAGCCGGTTCACTGCAGGAAGCAGAAAAAATGCGTGAAGTTCAGCATCAAACAGGATGTTTTTTGGCTATTGGCTTCAATTGGTCTTTTAGTGAATCTATATATCAATTAAAGCAGGACATCATAGATGGTCTGTATGGAGCTCCAATCCGTGGAAAAACAATCGTAATGTGGCCAAGAAATGAGGATTATTTTAACCGTTCAGATTGGGCAGGTAAATATTTTGGTCCCAATGATGAGCCTATATTTGACAGCATTGCCAATAACGCAACTTCACACTTTTTTCATCATCTCTTTTTTGTATTGGGAGAAAAACTGAAACTGAGTGCTAAATTAAGCAAACTTGATATTGAGTTGTATAGGGCAAACCCCATTGAAACGTTTGATACCTGCGCTGTACGGGCTAAAACCGATAAGTCAGTTGAGCTATTCTATTTAGCATCTCATGCCGTTGAAGAAGAATATGGACCAGAGTTCGAGTTGGAGTTTGAAAAAGCAACAATACAATATAATAATGGCGAATTTATTAAAGCAGCCTTCATAGATGGTGCTGAAAAGTTTTACGGCGATCCGGAAAAAGAACACATGAATAAGCTGAATGTATGCATTCAGGCAACGATTGAGAACCATAAAGAAATTCGCTGTAGTATTGATTCAACATATTCTCATTTGTTAGGAATTCATTATATGCATAAAGCGTTCACCAGTATACCATTCTTTCCATCCGAATATATTAGAAAAGATGCTAATCGTTTAATATGTGTAGATGGTTTAGACGAAAAACTTAAAGAATGCTATAGAAAGAAAAGTCTGCCAAGTGAAATGAATCTCCCATGGGCTAAAAAATATAAGACCATTACAGTCCCTGAAGGGAGTTATCCCTATTAGACAAGTATTTATAATAAATATTACCCGAAGGCATCAGTGAATAATTGAAGTCTCCGGGTAATTTATTAATTAAAGTCATTTAACTTATTCAAGCAATCCAAACAACCTCGGAAGGAACAAACTAATTTCCGGGACAAACGTAACTAATAGTAAAGCGGCAATTAATGGGACATAAAAGATAACCAGTTTAGGTATGATTTTCTCAATACTAACCCCACTCACGCTACTTCCAATAAACAATACAGTTCCAATTGGCGGAGTTGTAACCCCTATAGCGAGCGCCATTCCAATGATAATGCCAAAGTGTACTGGATTGACCCCCAGCTGTGTTGTTATTGGGAATAATATTGGTGTAAAAATCAATAATGCTGGTGCTATGTCCATAAAAGTTCCAACAACCAGTAAAATAAATAGCATAATCAAAAGGAGTAAAATGTAATTGCCAGTCATTGAAAGCATTGCATTTGTAATAGCTCCTGGAATGCCAGTATAGGCTAATATCCATGACATGGCTGTTGAAGCGCCAATTAACAGTAAAATCATACCTGAATATATGATCGTCTCTTGTAAAATTTTTGGTATATCAGAAAGGTGAAGCTCTTTATATATTAAACCTAAAATCACAGTATATAATACTGCAACAGCAGCGCCCTCCACAGCTGTAAACACGCCAGCAGCTATACCCCCGATTACAATAATAATCAGCAGTAAACTAGGTATTGATTGTAAAATAGTATGAATTGATTGGTTTCGACTTGGCTTGTCAGAAACACTATAATTTGCTTTTTTCGCCAGAAAATAGGCAACGATCATCAACAATCCAACCATCAACAAGCCCGGCACATAACCCGCGATAAAAAGGGCGCCTATTGATGTTCCCCCAGTGAGCAGGGAATAAATAATGGGCGTTCCACTTGGAGGGATAATTAATCCGCTTGGTGCCGACGCTATATTTACTGCTGCTGAGTATGATTGATCATATCCCTCCTTCGTCTGTTGGGGGTGCATCACCCGCCCCATGGTGGCTGCAGATGCGATAGCTGAACCGGATATTGAACCAAAAAGTGTGTTCCCAATAATATTTGTATGGGCGAGAGATCCGGAAAACCTACCGCCGATTAATTTGGCAAGATTAATCAAACGCTCAGCGATTCCGCCATTATTCATAATATTTCCTGCTAACATAAAAAAGACAAGAGCTAATAAAACTGTGCTGTCCACACCTGTAATTAATTGTTGTGATAAAACCAAAACTGAGGAATCTACAGGGAGTATGAATAATGCTGCAATAAAAGATGCGATGGCAATACCTACTGCAATTGGCACCCCAACGAATAGTAAAGCGAAAAATGATGCAAATAATACGATTCCGGTTAATATGGTTACATCCATTTATACTCACTCCTTTCATCTGAGATAGGTTTTCGATTTAATAAATTATTAATCTCATAGAACAATATTAAAATCCCGGATATAGGTAATATAGAATAAATATAGCCCATGGGAATTCCTAATATTGGTGATAATTCAGCCATAGTTGCGCTTGCGATTGTATATCCCCCAATCACTAAAACAAATAAAGCAAAAACAATTACTGCCAGGTCAATTGCTCTAAACAGCCATACATGGGCCTGACCTTTCATCTTATCTTTGAAAAATCCGAAAGATAAATGGGCATCTTGTCCAAATACATAAGCACTTCCAATCATAGCTAGCCATATTAAGGAAAATCGTAATATTTCCTGAGTGATGATACTAGGATCTTGTAGCACAAATCGGGTAAATACTTGCCATATAGCACCTAAAACCAAAACAAAAATCAAGATACTAGCAGCTACAAATAATATGTTGTCCAACCAACCTCTTATTTTTTTCAATTTAACCACCCCTTTATTAATTAATCGATTGCTTCTATCGCATCTAACACCTGATCAACTTCTTTATTATTCTGTCTCCGCTCCTCAATAAGTGGTTGCACTTTTTTACGGAATGGAGCTTGTACAGGGTTGGAAAATTCTACGCCCATTTCTTTTTTCGCTTGTTCTATTGCTTCATCTATCTTTTGATTCCAACGTTTATTATGATCTTGTGTAGTTTCCTTCCCAGCTTCCAAAACTGCTTGTTGTTCAGACTCTGTTAATTTGTCCCAGGTCGAATCACTCATGATTAAAAAATCAGGTATTCTGGTATGTTCATCAAAAGAAAACTGCTTCGCTACTTCACCGTGATTCGCATCAACTAATGCAATAGGACTGCTTTCAGCGCCGTCAATTATTCCTTGTTGTAAACTAGTGTACACTTCTGTTGCTGCCATAGGTGTTGGGGAAGCTCCGAGCATTTCCATTGTTTCAATAGAAGTAACATTATTCATTACTCTTATTTTAAGTCCATTAAGGTCTTCCGGGGTTTCAATTTTCTTATCTGCTGTATAAAAACTTCTTGCTCCAGCATCATAGTACGTAATTCCACGCAACTGAGCTTCCTCTAAGTTTTTATACATGTCAGTAATTGTATCCGTTTTCATGAACTTGTAAAAATGCTCATCGTCCCTGAATATATAGGGCAGACTGAATACAGAGAACTTTTTGTCAAATTTTTCAACAACACCACCATTTACTTTGGTCATGTCAATTACACTATTTTGCACAAGTTCCATAACTTTGGTTTCGCCGCCCAAAACACCTTCTGCAAAAATATCAATTTTGACACTGCCGTTTGTTTTTTCCTCAACTTTTTTAGCGAAGTCTTCTAAACTTTGATAAACAGGACTGGCATCATTATGAATATGAGCCAATGTTAATGTTTTAGTTTCCTTGGCTGATGCCTGTTTACTTCCACTGGCTGATTGTGCAGAACAAGCTCCTAATATCATTAAAACCAGCACTAAAGCGAAGCCGTATTTTAATGAACGGTTATGAAACATTTTTGGAACCCCTTTCAATTTTTTAAAATATAAGGTAATTTAAGTTCACTTTAATAATCACAGCCATAAATGTCTTATTATTTTTGGAATTATATTATCAATTTCGGAAATAATAAGTAAATAAAGATATTCAAAAAATGGCGGATAAGTATTCAACGGGCATGAAACCCACTTGTGAGTTATTTGATAACAAATAAATCTGTTGAATATATCTAAAAATCTCTAAATGTAGTAATCAAAGCAAATTAATATAAATATTTTGTTCTCTTTGTTTTATGTTGAAAAATGTTGACTTTATTAATTAATAATTTTATTATTAAATTAAATAGCGCTTTCAAATTGAATATAACTGGTTATATTTAATTTTTCAAAAATCAAGGAGGCATAACTAGAAATGGTTAGAAAGGCTTTTGTCATGACAGTCTATCCGGATAAACATGAAGAATATGAAAAAAGGCATAATGAAATTTGGCCTGAGATGGCAGATGAACTGCGAAAGCATGGGGCAAGTAATTATTCTATTTTTCTAGACAAAGAGACTAGTAAACTATTCGGTTATATTGAAATTGAAGATGAGGAAACATGGTGTAAAATGGATTCCACTGAAATAAACCAAAAATGGTGGGCTTTTATGGAACCGGTAATGGAAACGCATCCAGATAATAGTCCTGTATCAAGAGAATTAAAAGAAGTATTCCATATGGATTAGGATGCTTGCATAGGAGGGGAGGGGCAAGAACTCAATGGCTGGTCGAAAAAAATTTGGAGCAAAGAATGTAACGGGATGGAAAGCAACTATTGCCATTGCAATGGCAAACTATATCGAAGCGGCGTCAATTATTGCCGCTGCAAGCAGTTTAACATTATGGCAGGCTTACCTAGAGTTAGACAGTTTTGCAGTTGGCCTTTTAGGAGCTGTAAGCGCGAATGCCCTTGGCGCTGCTATTGGTGCTTTAGTTGGCGGCCCAATAACTGATAAATATGGAAGGGCAATGGTTTTCAAGTATGATTTATTGGTTTATATGGTCGGCATCCTATTGATGGCACTTTCAGTTAATTTTCCTATGTTATTGATTGGTACGATTATTACTGGGGTAGCTGTTGGTGCAGGTGTACCTGTATCTTGGACGTTTATTGCCGAAGAATCCCCAGAAAATAAACGTGCGGCACACGTTGGCACAGCACAATTAGCATGGTCTATAGGCCCGATGATAACTTTTTTCCTTGCTGTAACGGCGGCACCATTAGGATTGTTAGGGTCCAGACTGATCTTTTTACATTTGTTCATCATCGCTTTTGTGACCTGGTACATAAGACAGGGAATGAGCGAGTCGAAAATATGGGAAAAGGAAAAAGAAGAACAGAAAACGCTTATGCTTGGGGACGAAAAAAGAAATTCAGTTAAGGAACTATTCACATTAGCTGTAAACCGTAAAGCTCTATTTTTGCTTATAGGGATCTACTTATTCTGGAATTTAGTTTCTGGGGCAATGGGTTATTTTATGCCTTATATTTATGAAAATGTCGGTGGATTCAGTAACTCACAAGCCAATTTATTGCAAGGATTTCTGTGGATGTTCACTGTTTTAGGAACATTCTTCGGGTTTATGAAATTTGGTGATAAATTCAGCCGGAGATTCATATTTGGACTTGGAGCAATAATGGGTATTGTGGCTTGGGTGATATTAACGTTTATGCCAATGACTTGGACATCATTGATTTTATTTGTGATCATATGGGGTACTGCTGCTGGCATTGGTGCGCAAGCATTTTATGCATTATGGACAAGTGAACTGTTTCCAACGCGTTACCGTGCAAGTGCACAAGGGCTCATGTATTTTATCGTTCGAACCGGTATCGCCATATGGTCTTTGGTGTTACCGACACTTATGGCTACATTGGGCTTTAAAACTGCTGGTATCGTCATGATAATCTTCTTGGTAATCCACGCTGTGATTGGTATTATACTGGCGCCGGAAACACAAGGAAAGACATTGGAACAAATTGAAAGAGAACGTTATGGAGATTCCGATTCACTGAATAAGCAAACATTTGATTAATAGTAAATAAGACGTCAGATTATATTTGGGGGAAGGATGAATATGGTTAAATGCAGCTTGGCGGTGGATATTGGAGCTTCAAGTGGAAAAATGCTTGCGGGCTATGTGGAGAACGGAAAATTAAATCTAAAAGAAATTCATCGTTTCGAGAATAATATGATTAAAAAGGATGAGCATTTTTGCTGGGATTTACAAGCATTGTATTCCGGAATTGTGACAGGCATACATGCAAGTCGGGATCGAGGGTTCACGCCAAAAAGCATAGGGATTGATACTTGGGCCGTTGATTTTGTTTTATTGGATGAAAATGATGAGTTGCTCACAGATGCTGTATCTTATCGTGATCCGAGAACAGACGGCATGATGGAGGAAGTCTTTCAGCTTATTAGCAAAGAGCGATTATACCTGGAAACAGGAATTCAGTTTCAAAAGTTTAATACAATCTATCAATTGTATTATCTTAAAAAGCATCATCCGGAAATACTTAATAAAGCAAAGTCATTTTTAATGATACCGGATTATTTAAATTATCTGTTGACTGGGAAGAAAGCAAATGAATATACCAATGCAACTTCTACACAATTGGTTAATGCATTTACGAAGAACTGGGATAGAGAATTACTGGGTCAATTAGGAATAAATAAGAAAATGTTTATGGAAATTTTCCCGCCTAAATCAGAATTAGGGAACCTGAAGCCGGAATTATCCAGCGAGTTTGGTATTGATATGCAAGTGCTGATGCCTGCCACACATGACACTGGCTCTGCTGTGGTATCGGTGCCAGAATCGGATGATACGATTTACATCAGCTCCGGCACGTGGTCATTAATCGGCGTGGAAAATAATTTCCCGATTTGTGTCACGAAAGCGCTGGATTATAATTTTACGAATGAAGGCGGCATTAATTATCGCTTTCGCTTCTTAAAAAATATTATGGGGCTTTGGATGATCCAGGAAGTAAAAAGAAATTATAGTGATCGCTATAATTTCGCTGAATTTGTAGAAATGGCTGATCAGGTAGCGGATTTTCATTCAACGGTTAATGTTGATGATAATAGATTTCTTAAACCGGAAAATATGATTGAAGAAATTCAAAAGTATTGCAGTGAAACGAACCAGGCTATTCCAGAGACTCCAGGCGAAGTAGCAAAATGTGTGTTTGATAGTTTAGCTCTAAGTTATCAAACAGCAATTGATCAAATTGAAGAGATTTATGAAAAGGAATTCAAAACAATTAATGTAATTGGCGGTGGATCGCAAAACGAAATGTTAAACCAATTAATTGCAGATACCACTGAAAAAGAGGTGTTTGCAGGACCATCTGAAGCTACTGCCATAGGTAATTTGGTTTCCCAATTAATTAGTTTGGGAGAAATAGAAAATTTAAATGAAGCCAGACAAATCGTTAAGAACTCTTTTGAATTGAAGGCATTTAGGAGTAAAAACAAAACGGAGGGATTAAAATGACCATTCAAGAAAATTATCAGGAAGCTAAAAAACACTATGAAAAATGGGGAATCGATGTTGACGCAGCGTTAGAGCGGTTAAAGCAGGTACCCATCTCAATTCATTGCTGGCAGGGTGATGATATCGGCGGATTTGAAGCCGATCAACAAGAATTATCGGGTGGGATTGACGTAACCGGTAATTATCCCGGAAAAGCAACCACGCCTGAAGAATTAAGAAGTGATTTGGAAAAAGCGCTTTCGCTTATTCCTGGCAAGCATCGCATTAATTTGCATGCCATCTATGGCGAAACAAATGGTAAAGTAGTTGATCGGGATGAAATTAAGCCCGAGCACTTTAAGAATTGGGTGGATTGGGCGAAAAAACATGAATTAGGACTGGATTTCAACCCAACGTTTTTCTCACATTCAAAAGCAGATGACGGTTTAACATTGGCACATCCCGATAAGGAAATTAGAGATTTTTGGATTCGTCATGCGATTGCGAGCCGCAGAATTGGTGAATATTTCGGCAGGGAACTGGGTACACCAGCGTTAACGAACATCTGGATTCCGGATGGTTATAAGGATATTCCAAGTGATCGTTTGACACCAAGAAAAAGATTAAAAGATTCCTTGGATCAAGTATTTTCAGTAGAGATTGATGAAAAATACAATGTTGACGCGATGGAAAGCAAACTGTTTGGTATTGGCTCAGAGGCTTATGTTGTCGGGTCACATGAGTTTTACATGGGTTACGCCCTGAAGAACAACAAGTTATGCTTGCTGGATACAGGACACTATCATCCGACCGAGGTCGTTTCCAATAAAATCTCGGCTATGCTCTTATATAGTGATCAACTTGCATTGCATGTGTCACGGCCGGTTCGCTGGGACAGTGATCATGTTATCATCTTAGATGACGAACTGCGTGAAATTGGCTTGGAACTTATCCGCAATGATGCATTGGATAAAGTGTCGATAGGTCTGGATTTCTTTGACGCCAGCATTAATCGTGTTGCAGCATGGACAATCGGAACGCGGAATATGATAAAGGCATTGTTATATGCTTTGTTGACGCCAAATGAACATTTGAAACAATTACAAGAAGAAAGGAACTTTACCGAGAGATTGGCATTGATGGAAGAGTTCAAAACATATCCGTTTGGTGCTATTTGGGATTATTATTGTGAGCAAATGGGTGTGCCGGTAAAAGAGGAGTGGCTGGATGAGGTTAATAAATATGAGGAATCTGTTTTGCCTCAAAGAAAACAATAGATTTAGTGCAAAATCAAATGTAAATAAAACTATTCAAAAAAAACAAAACAATGATACACTTATGTAAGAATCTGATACAGGAGGCTGTTCTATTGGTACAAAATCGTTGGGATAACAATAAAACTAATTTTGAAACAGGTTTAGATGAACTTGTATACCGCTCAAATTTGTTAGGTCAAGACCGATCAGTCGCTAACTGGGGAGGAGGTAATACGTCTGCAAAAACAACAGAAACAAACTTTAAAGGTGAGGAAATCGAAGTCATGTGGGTCAAAGGAAGCGGTTCAGACCTAGCTACAATGAAGGAAAAAAACTTTACCGGGTTAAAAATGGAAGATATAAGACCGTTGCTGGACAAAGATGATATGTCTGATGAAGAGATGGTTAATTATCTGGGACATTGTATGATTGATGCCAAACATCCCCGTTCTTCCATTGAAACGCTACTTCATGCATTTTTGCCATTTAAACATGTTGATCATACGCATCCTGATGCCATCATTAGCATTGCTTGTGCAGACAATGGAAAAGAAATAGCTGAAGAAATTTACGGAAAACGCTTTGTTTGGGTACCGTATATTCGACCTGGCTTTAAGCTTTCCAAAATGATTGCAGAAGGTGTTCAGAATAATCCGGACGCAGAACTTGTCATTATGGAGAAGCATGGTCTTGTGACATGGGGCGAGACATCCAAAGAAAGTTACGACAAAACAATTTCGATTATCCAAGAGGCTGAAGATTATATAGAATCTAAAGCAAAAGGGAAGACACTTTTCAGCGGAGAAAAATATGAGTCGTTGAGTAAAGATGAACGCGAATCGATCCTGACACAACTATTACCGGTCATTCGTGGTCAGGTCAGCACCGACAAAAAAATGATTGTTACAAACGATGACAGCGATGCAGTTCTTGAGTTTGTAAACAGTGAAGACGCTAAAGAGCTATCACAAATCGGTGCTGCATGCCCGGATCATCTTGTTCACACGAAACGAGCTCCCCTCTATGTAGAATGGGATCCTGCAAGTAAAGATATTGATCAGTTAATCGAACGTGTTAAAGAAGGAATCAGTTCGTTTAAAGAAGCATATGTTTCTTATTTTGAACGGAACAAATCAGAAGGGGATACAATCACTGAAACAGCCCCACGTGTTGTGTTAATACCCGGAATTGGTATGGTTAATACAGGGAAAAGCTGGTCCGCTGCTAATGTAAGTGAATTGTTGTACCATCGTGCAGTAGCGGTTATGCGAGGATCTACTGTACTTGGAAACTTTGTATCGCTTAATGAGGCAGAGTCGTATGCAATTGAATACTGGCCATTGGAACTCTACAAACTTAGCTTAGCTCCACCTGAAGCAGAGTTCTCCCGTCAAGTTGCATTTGTAACCGGTGGCGCTGGCGGTATCGGAGGCGCAACGTGTAAACGTCTTCTATCAGAAGGTGCCCATGTTGTTATTGCTGATATTGATTTAGAGGGAGCCCAAAATCTGACAAATGAAATCAATGAACGCTACGGTAAAAATCGTGCATTCGCGGTGAAAATGGACGTTACAAAAGAGGAAGAAGTAGAAGAAGCTATTAAGAAGTCTGTTTTAAAATACGGCGGTCTGGACATTATTGTGAATAATGCCGGTCTGGCAAGTTCCAGTAAGTTTGAAGAAACGACGATGGACAAATGGAACCTGAATATGAATGTGCTGGTTACAGGATATTTCCTTGTTGCGAGAGAAGCATTCAAGTTAATGAAAGAACAAGAAATCGGTGGCAGCATGGTCTTTGTAGGTTCAAAAAACTCAATCTATGCTGGTAAGAATGCAGCAGCTTATAGTACAGCTAAAGCCGCTGAAGTTCATCTGGCAAGAACGGTTGCTGCAGATGGTGGCGAACATGGAATTCGAGTGAATTCTGTACTGCCGGATGCAGTGATCCGCGGTTCAAAAATCTGGGACTCGAATTGGAAAGAAGAACGAGCATCTTCATACGGTATTGATACGGACGAGCTGGAAGAGCATTACCGAAAACGTACAATCCTGAATGTCAATATTCTTCCAGAGGATATTGCGGAATCCATTGCGTTTCTGTCATCTTCTAAAGCAGCCAAAACAACAGGCTGTATGGTAACAGTAGATGGTGGTGTGGCCGCAGCGTTTACAAGGTAATTGTTATAGAACAAATTCCCTGTCCTTTTACAGGGAATTTATTATATAATCAAACATAAATATTTATAGCGAGGAAGGGTAAGGCATGCTTGTAGCTGAGAGACACCAAAAAATTATCGACTTAGTAGATGAACGAAAAAGCGTTCGCGTTACAGAATTAAGTCAAATATTCTCTGTTACAGAGGAAACAATTCGCAGGGACTTGGAAAAGCTGGAAAAGGAAAAGAAGTTATCTCGCAGTCATGGCGGGGCGATAAGTATTAACCCCTCTGATTCTTTAGAAACTCCATATTTTGAAAGGGAAGTAACGAATGTAAATGAAAAAAAAGAAATAGCATTCGAGGCAGTTAAGCAAATTGTGGAAGGAGATAAAGTAATCTTAGATGCAAGTACCACTGCATGGTATATGGCTAAATCATTACCGAATATTTCATTAACTGTGTTAACGAATTCGATTAAAGTCGCAATGGAGTTAAGTTCCAAAGGTCAAATTACGGTAATATCTACTGGGGGAACATTGCTATCCGAATCACTATCTTTCGTTGGGCCATTAGCTGAAACCTCATTAGATAGTTACCATGTAAAAAAAGCATTTATATCATGTAAGGGGCTTCATTTAGCTCAGGGGATTAGCGAATCCAATGAACAGCAGGCCCGAATGAAAAAAAGGATGATTGACAACGCAGATACTGTCTATTTAATGATTGACCACAGCAAATTTGGAATTCAAACGTTCTCACATATTAGCGATTTGGAAATGATCAATCATATTATTGCTGATAGTCAAGTAGACAGTAACATGATCACACAACTGGAGGATAAATCACTGCATTTAATTAAAGTGTAACGAAAATTGAAACTGTTTAATAAACTCTTTTGATTTTATAAATGGAGATAATTCCTTCTGGAGTGCGTCGGCTGTGAAGTCGATTTTCCCGAAGCGCAGACATGCTGTGGCCAGCCGGCATTTAATAGCGGTTATTTGTCCAATGCCAAAGAATCGATCAAACAAATGATGAAAGCGTTCCAGTTCTCGGATTATGTCGTGGGCCCGTCCGGTTCGTGTATGTACCAGGTAAGCTTCACCTGGTTATTCTTTTGATAAAAATCATAAGCCGGACGTTAGTAGATACAATCCAACAAAGGAGCATCAACTCAATGTCTTCGGAAAAATTATTTTACCAGGATCCATACATGCGCTCGTTTAGCGCCAGGCTATTAAAGTCTGCGAAAGACGAGGAGGGTCGTTTCTACGCGGTGCTGGATCAGACGGCTTTTTACCCGGCAGGCGGCGGGCAGCCACATGATACTGGTACGTTGAATGAGGTACCCGTATATGATG
>Ga0079226_10001570_pt1 | contig 17568 bp, 18 predicted proteins | sample Poulit2014_FD_76345 | JGI IMG/M metagenome (GOLD analysis project Ga0079226, IMG submission 76345) | Agricultural soil microbial communities from Georgia to study Nitrogen management - Poultry litter 2014 | ecosystem: Environmental > Terrestrial > Soil > Agricultural land | place: USA: Georgia...
ACACAAACACACAAAAAACGCACGGAATTTACACACACATTAAACACATGCACGTATAAGGATAGAATGGGTAAGGGTTTATAGTCATTTTATACATTGATCAGTGAACATAATTGCCATTTTGAGAAATGACTAGTGTGTAAATGTTTTGTTTATCAATAAAGTCTGTAACAACAGCGTTTAATGGATAAACACAAGTGTGTAAATGTGTGTAATAATGTGTGTAAAAAATAATGAATTATGTAACACTTTCGAGTATAGGGCTGGGACAAAACTCAGCTAAGTAGCAAAAGGGAATTCAGTACATACTGGATTCCTTTTTACTTTAGATTTAAAATGATTGATTATTTTGCGAATAATTAATAAACAAAAAGAGCACCTTTGCGCTCGAAGCGCAAAGAACCGAGGAAATATTGAAAATATTATGGAGATTTTTAAATACGATTGAAAAAGATTATTTTGAGTTACCCAAATATATCGTTGCCGATGCAGGTTATGGTATTGAACAAAACTATGATGATGTATTAAATAATAGGAATCGTATACCACTTATTACATACAACCAATATCGGAAAGAAAAAGAAATTTAAAAATGATCCATTTAAAACTGCAAACTGGGAATACGATAAAGTTACAGATTCTTTTATCTGTCAAATAATCGAAGATTAAATTATATATACGAATCTAATCGGACAGATAAATATGGCTTTAAAAGGATATTTAAAGTACTACGAAAGTGAAAGTTGTTCTGATTGTCCTGTGCGCTCCTTATGTACAAAGGCAGCAGAAGATAAAAACAGAAAGTTATTTTACAATGAAAAATGGGAATATCAAAAGGAATATGTGAGAGAGAAGCTTTCAAAAGAGGAAACAGGTGAAATCTATGGGAAACGTAAAATAGATGTTGAACCAATTTTCGGATTTTTGAAGGCTAATTTTGGTTCCACTCGTATGTCCGTACTAGGAAAACCTAAGGTGCGTAATGAAATGGGATTTGCGTTAATGGGATATTTTCACATAAAAATATGAGAAAAGCGGTTGCGTTTTCTTTTATTGATAAACACAACCGCTTTTGTTTATTTGAGGTTAGTTATGTCCCAGCTCTTCTTCCTCAGTTATTATTTTCGTTTAATCGTTAATAGTTCGTCTACATTTAGTAATAATTGCATTGGTTCATATGATTTCTCAAAGTAAAGAACCTCTTTCTTATGAATTGTACAATCTTTAATATTTGAACTTAAGTAGTTTGCGATTTGAACCGTGCATTGATTATACGGGCAAATTTTTTTAATGGTTTGATATAATGATCTAATCACTTTTTTAGGTGATAACATTTCTAATTATATCGGTAAATTGAATCCTTTGATTTAAAAAAGAACATAAAATAATGAACCTACTAAAAAACGCCTATAGTTATTTTTTGGGGTGCAGCACTTGTCGTGCTAATCATGGGGAGGTTTAACTATTTAATGATTGCGCCCACAACCATATAATATCGATTATTAGTATTAGTGTATATATTGTTGGATTTTCTTTATGAATGGACCAATGATTAATGCAGAAATGATTGTTCCTTCACGAACTCCATAGATATTATTTAATGTTATTAATGAAATAATCATCGCAATACATACCAAAGTAATATCAAAATATAATTTAATCATTCCAAAATTTTTCCCGGTTTTACTAGAAATGGCTTTCACAATTCCTTCTGCTGGATTATTTACAACACGTGCTTTTAATTGCAATACCGTGCTAAATGCTATCACCGCACACCCCATTATAACCATCAACATTTTTAGCCAATACGCTGGTTGTTCAAAAAGTAAGATAATATATGACCAAAAATCAATCGCTAAACCTAAAATTGGTCCTATAATTAATTGTAAATATTGTAATTTCGGAAAATCTTTCCTTAATATGATTATTTGTAAGATTACAAACAAAAAATTGAGAAACATCGTTAACAATCCGAAACTAAGAGGGAAAGAAAGACTGAGTACATAGGATGGACTGGTAATAGAAGTTGTTCCCAAATGTGCTTGTGTTACTAGACTAATTACTAAACCCATGATGTAAAGACTTAATAAAAATAGACCATAAGATTTTATTTTATCAACACGAATCAAATTATACACTTCTCTCATACATATTTATCAAAAAAATTTCTACGATTATTGGATGAAGTCACAGATTCATTATAATTTATTTTCTTTTTCTTTTTCTTATTAATGCGGGAAAAAGGTCTCGTTTTCAGAAGTAGAATTAATTTGATAGAGTTTGCTGCTTGAAAACATTTGAATCAATTAATGCGTATTGAAAACGAAAAAAGCGTAGATGACTAATCAATCTCTACGCTTCCCTTTATAAAAAATAGATGATTTACGATTAAAATTAAGGGTATTTTTCTTTATGTTGTAATCGATATTGATTGGGTGAAACACCTGTTTCACTTTTGAATCTCCGATAAAACGTAGAAATTGCTTCAAATCCGATTTCAAAACAGATGGATGCAATATCTTTATTCGTCTCTTCCAATAATGACTTGGCGGACGATATCCTCACATAATTTAAATAAGCCATGGGTGTCATATGGTAATGTTCTTTAAAAATATCATTGACATAACGTGTACTCACTTTTAATTCACGTGATAATGTTTCATTGTCAACAACCTCAAAATATCGTGTATCGATATATTTTTTAAGTCTTTCGGCTCGCAGTACATTTGCATCTGTAATGTTCAATTGATTTTGATGTCGTAACAATATAAGTAACAATTCTGCTAAACAAATTTTCATGGATACTAGGTTAATTAATTCCCCTTGCGTTTGTTCATATAACATTCTTCTCAGCAATCTTTTTATATCATTTGCTTCCCACATATTGATTTGTAGTAGTTCTGTCTCCGTATAAGCTTGCTGATTAAATAGCTCAATGATACTAGAATCTAACTTATTCAAGGAAAATTCTAGAGAAAGTACGGTCATTTGGCAATTAGAATTTATGGCGTGTTTAGAATAAGGAGGGATAAATAATAAATTATCTTCCTTAAATGGATGAGTTTGACCTGAAAAGGTTACTTCTCCCTTATTTTCTAAGACATACAATATTTGATGTACTTTATGATAATGGTCTTTTTGTACGTTTTTTTCTCGGTGTTTATTTTCACTTAGACGAATCCCATTTAATTTTATATCCATGTTTTTTTGAACCTCTCATTTCAAATATTTCGTAATTTAATTATACGGCTTTTAACTTTGTTTTTAAAGCGTCCAAGCATGCACAAATGAGATTCTACTAATATTTCCTCCTCTATATTATGTACAATAAACGATATTATGTCGATTATTTCTTATTTCCTAATATGAGAATAAATCACTAAATTTTATAAGACTTTACGATAAAACAGTATTATTATTAAGATTAATCAAAATAAATGAAAAATATAGTTATACAAATATGGAAAATATGGATATTTTAAAATAATGAATTCGTTTCCACTTAGAAGTGTAATGAACAATAATTTCGGGAGTTGAGATAATGAAAAAAGGATTAATTATTATGAATAATAAATTTGTCGACTTAGTTTATCCACATAAAATACGTCATGAACTAGAGAAACGTTTGGACATATATGCTCCACCATTAACTCAAGAAGACATTAAAGCTAATCCTTCTATTTTACAGAAGGCAGACGTAATTTTTTCTGGTTGGGATGGTCCTATCCTTGATAGAGATTTTCTTGATGCTGCTCCTAATTTAGATGCTTTTTTTTATGGAGCAGGTACTGTTAAGCCATTAATTACTGAAGATGTTTGGGATAGAAATTTAACCATTACAACGGCCGTTAAAGCTAATGCGATACCTGTTGCAGAATACACGCTATCTCAAATTTTGTTTTCTTTGAAGAACGGCTGGCAATTTGTCCGAAACATTGAAGAAGATAGATCATATTCTAAGAAGCCTTACGAGTATCTACCAGGAGGATTTGATAGTACAGTTGGTATTATTTCATTAAGCACGATTGGTACAGAGGTGGTAGAGCGCTTAAAACATTTTGATGTACAAGTGTTAGCTTATGACCCGCTCATTCATCCAGACGATGCGAAGAAACTGAACGTCACATTATGTTCTGTTGAAGAAATATTTGAAAAATCGGATGTCATTTCCTTACATGCGCCTTTATTACAAGAAACAAGGGGAATGATTAACAAAGCACATTTTTTATCTATGAAAAAGAACGCTAGTTTTATTAATACGGCAAGACGGTCAATCGTCAACGAAGAAGAAATGATAAAGGTTTTAGAAAAACGTTCAGACATAACTGCAATAATTGATGTTATTTTTCCAGAACCAACAAATAAGGAGTCGCTTCTGTATACATTGCCGAATATCATATTAACTCCTCACATTGCCGGGAGTGAAGGAAAAGAATGTGCACGACTAGGTCATTACATGTTAGAAGAGTTTAAGCGTTACATTGAAGGCGATGATCTAAAGTGGAAAATTACGAGAGAGCAATTTTCAACGATGCCAGAAAGCTAAGGAGAGATTTCATGTTTAAATTAGGTTTATGTTCTGTTACATTCAGGGATTTATCCGTAGAAAAAATTATTGACATATCTAAACAAGCTGGACTCAGTGGTATTGAGTGGGGTGGCGATATTCATGTTCCGCCCATTCCAGAACGAGCAAAGCAAGTTGCAGCTCTCACAGAGCAAGCGGGGTTAGCAGTTACCTCTTACGGTTCATATTATCGTCTTGGACATGGAGATGAAGATGAGTTTACAAACATTCTTAAAACGGCTATCCAATTAAAATCGCCAGGGATAAGAGTTTGGGCAGGAAAAAAGGGTTCTAATGAAGCAACAAGTTCTTATTGGAAAAGTGTTGTTCAAGATGCAAAGCGAATTGCTGTACTATGCCAAGAAAATAATATTGATATCCATCTGGAGTATCATGGTAATACGCTAACAGATACCGTAACTAGCACGCAAAAGCTCTTACAAGACATTAATAGAGATAATGTTTTTTCTTATTGGCAACCAGCTATCAATCAATCTGTGGAAGAACGAATCAATAGTATCAATCGTCTTCAAAATCAATTGTCACATATTCATGTTTTTTATTGGGCCGGTATTGACAAACTCCCATTATGTGATGGACTAAATGAGTGGGATCAATACTTAAAGCGTATACAGACAAATGAAACGCGCTATTTATTATTAGAATTCGTAAAAGATGATTCTATTGAGCAATTTTATGATGATGTAAAAGCATTAAAAAGCATTGTTACAAAGTAGTAAAAGTGATAAGAATTAATACTTCATTATATTAAGTACAGGATGTAAGCGGATTCACTAACGTATATTCGTTTAAGATAGACCATTGACTTGGTTCATCACCCGATGATTTAAATCAATGACATTAATTATATGAAAAGGGATGTAAATATGAATAAGGACACAAATAATGTAAATAATGAAACAACGAAAGAGCATATTTCTAGGTTTGGTATTCTCGTAGCCGTCGTGGCTGGATTAATTGGAATATTATATGGTTATGATAGTGGAACTTTTAGTGCTGTGTTACCGTTTTGGAAAGAAGATTTTGTTATCAAACCATGGATGGAAGGACTACTAGGTTCATCCACTATTTTCGGTATTACACTTGGTGTAATTACCGGTGGTAAAGTTTGTGATGCAATAGGTCGTCAACGAATGATGTTAGTCGTTGTATTAGGGTTTGCACTTACTGCACTTTTAGGAGCAATCCCAATTAGTGTTTGGTGGCTGTTAGGAATTCGTGTTTGCTTAGGGTATTTTATTGGTTTTTCCCAAGTAGCAGGACCTTTATTTATAGGTGAATTTGCTCCTGAAAGAATTCGTGGCGCATTATTAGTTAGTTATCAAATCGCTCAAAGTATTGGACATATACTAGCTACGTATACTGCTTTCTTTTTTGTATCATCTGGTACATGGGAACTCGTAGTAGGAATTGCGGCAATACCTGGATTGCTTTTAGCTATTATTATTGCTCGTTTTCCAGATACGCCACGTTGGTATTTATTAAAGGGGAAACGCGAAAAAGCATACCAAACGATGTTGAGAATTGAAGAAAATGAAACGTCAACACAAGAAAAAATTGAGGAAATTGAATATGAATTAAATAATAAATTAAACAAAGGGAAGATAAAGATAAAAGAACTATTTGAAAAAAAGTTTAGTAAAAGATTACTTTTTGTCATTGGCTTTGGATTCTTTACACATATAACGGGAATGACGGCAGTAAATTATTATGGTCCAATTATTTTTCAATCTGTTGGTTTTAATTTATCTGATGCACTACTTTTCACCGGAATCGTTCAAATTGCAGCATTATTTTCAGAAGTTATCGCTTTCTTTTTAGTCGATAGATGGGGGCGAAGACCAACTTTACTTTTAGGAATAGCTTCCATGATTGTATCACTACTTGCTTTATCCATCATTTATTTTGCTGGATTAGGAGGAATCGGTGGGGTTATCGCTATTATTGGTGTTCTTGTTTTCCGTATGGGATTTGGAATTGGTTTTGGATCAATGGTGTGGATTTACACAACTGAAATGTTCCCATTGCGTTTACGCGGAGTGGGCGCTTCACTCTTACTTACTGTTAACAATTTAGGTTCATTAACTGTAGCACAAGTATTCCCAATAGCACTTAGCTTTGTTGGTGGAGGATACACATTTGCTGGATTTACTGTTTTAGCAATATTTGCTTGGTTTTTTATTTTTATATTGGCACCAGAAACAAAAGGGCGTTCACTTGAAGAAATTAACACCTATTGGGAAAATGGCGGTAAGTGGACCACAAGTACAGAAACAAAATAAAACATATATAAGTCTGTCGTAAAAATGAAAAATAGGAAAGGGATTTTTTATGCGTAAACAACCTAATATTATTTATTTATTTGCCGATCAATGGAGAAGACATGCAGTCGGTCATCGAGGTGAAGATTTAGTATATACACCGCATATTGATATATTTGCTAAGGAAAGTATGGAGTTCACACAAGCTGTTTCGACTTCACCGCTGTGTTCACCACATCGCGCATCATTATTAACCGGAAAATACCCTATGAGTACAGGTGTATTCACCAATTGTAAAGTTGGAGCAAATGTCCAACTACAAAGCGATGAACGATGTATCAGTGATGTCTTAAAAAGCAACGGATATGAGACGGGGTATATCGGTAAATGGCACTTAGATTTACCGGAAAAGAATATGACAAATAACCCTGCTTCAGGTGCAGATGGCTGGGATGCTTATACACCACCAGGTCCGAAAAGACATGGATTTGATTACTGGTACTCTTATGGAGCTTGGGATGAACACTTATCACCACATTATTGGCAAGATAGTCCTGAGAAGATTCAGGTTGACCAGTGGTCTGTGGAACATGAAACAGATAAAGCAATCACGTTTATTAAGGATCAAGAAGATCATCAGCCTTTTGCACTCTTTGTATCGTGGAATCCACCACATAGCCCGTTTGACGATGTACCAGATAAGTATAAAGACTTATATAAGGATACGGAAATGACATTTCGGGAAAATGTCACTTCCGACTCCTTTATGGTCCACACTGGTGAAACGATCGATGGAGGAAAAGAAACATTATTAGAAAATCAAAAAAATTACTTTGCTGCAATAAGTGGCATTGACGAAAATTTCGGCCGGATTCTGCATACATTGAAAGAACAAGGATTAGATGATAATACGATTGTTGTTTTAACAGCAGACCACGGAGAATTAATGGGTTCTCATGGATTAATGGCAAAGCACGTATGGTATGAAGAGTCTATCGGCGTTCCTTTCTATATTCGTTGGCCACAACAAATTACACCTAAAAAGTCACGAAGTGTTATCGGTAGTGTGGACATTATGCCTACATTACTTGATTTATTAAATATTGCTATTCCAGAAACGGTAGAGGGAACAAGTCTACTTTCTACGATAATGGAGGATACAGAAGTGTCACATAAAGCCTTTTTATGTGCATATCCGGGGCGAAAGGAAATCCTTGAATTATTTAGGGAAGAAAAACTAAATAATCTAGCATACGGATGGCGCGCTATCCGTACAACGAATTATTTGTATGTCATCCATCGCGGGTATACACCGGGTGAACAGACAATTCGTTTACTTTATGATTTTGATGAAGATCCATTTCAGTTACATCCGCAAGCATTCACTGCTTGTCCGACAGAAGGACTGGCACACGAATTAGAACGCGAATTATTTGCCTGGTTATCTAGTCAGAAAGATCCATTTTTACAAGACTAAATAACTGCTATATCATTTTATAAGAAGGAAGAAAGTTCATTGGTGAAACCTAATATTCTGATAATTATAAGCAATCACCAGCATTGGGATACAATTTGCATATAACAAGGAAATATCCACTCCAAACATAGTTCGCCTTGTTAAAAGAAGGAACATACTTTGAACGAGCCTATTATCCTAATCCTACATGTATACCGACAAGGGCATCCATAACAACTGGGATGTATCCCAGTCAACGCTGAGCTTGGATACTCGGGCGAGTTCTATTTATCGTTCGTTATCCAGAAAAAGTACCTGCTGGGAAAATTCACAACACGCGTAGTTCAATCAAAAACATGGACAGGTAACGAGAACAAGACAAGGGGTCGTATTATTTGTGAAAATCGCCACGAACCGACTAGTGTTCACTTTTAAAGATATTTGTCGATGAACATTATAAAATAACTGTATATTATAACCAATCATATGGTGATTTACTCGATTTAAAAAATGGCTCATTAGAACTTCAAAACCTTTGGGATCATTCTGATTACGAACAATTAAAAAGTGAATTATTACTAAAGATTCTTTTTACTGAGATGAGTATGGAACCAATGTGGATGCCAAGATTTAGTCTTGCATAATACATAACCGATAATCATCATCTCAATTATCTCAATTTATAATTGTTACCAAATGGGTAATAATGGAAATGCGGGTTTGATACAAGAGAAAGTATTTCTCGCCATAAAGAAGGCGATTGCCATCATGATAGTAAGTGAACCAACCACTTAAATAACAGTGAAACAAGCCTTCTATGGTTAATGAGCAATAAACTAACTATAGAAGGCTTACCTATATTTAATTTATTTTTTATCTGGCGAACAATTCAAGCAACATACTATTCATATACAACATTTTCCACTTTAACGAAATATAATAGTTGTAATATTCTAACTATACTTATGCAATGCTAATGGTGATTTATATATATTATATGATAAAACGCATCTAAATGAAGTCACTTTCTAAGAGGGGTTTTAAATTATTTAATTTTCCTGTAGCACATATTCCGCAAAAAAGTTTTTAGCGGAGATGATTGACTGTGCAATCGCTTTTTGTGGAGGTACTAAAAATCTAGTTTCCATCTCATTGATTATTTTATCAATATCATCTACTAAAGAATAACCAGTGATTAAAGAAAAAATAAAATTGTTGGTTAAATCCTTAATAAATGTGAAAGTAGCTTTTTCAATAACAGTAGTATCTTTATTAACAACTAAAATACAGCCAATTGACTTTTGTGTTTCGAAGGCCGTGTCCCTTTGAGAAGCTAAGCAAATCCAGATACAAGAATTTGATTGCCATTGTTTTTTCAATATATATATATTGAAAAAACAATATTTTACAAGAATATTGGAGGTTATACTTCTTACTCCTTTATCTTAATCCACTTACATTTATTAACATTTATAGATAAATGTTAACGGGTTGACCCATCAACACGTTTTCTGTATAATAAAGACTATAAAGGAACAATTTATTAATTTGCAGTAAATGAAGGCGACTTCATTGGTGTCATTATGCCAGATAGCTTAAGGAGGAGTGTGGTAGATGAAAAGAAAGAATATTTTATTAATTACGAGTGATCAGCAACATTTTGATACAATCGGTGCTTATAACACAGAAATTAAAACACCTAACTTAGATCGGCTTGTTCGTGAAGGAACAACTTATGAACGAGCATATTGTCCTAATCCTACATGTACACCAACGAGGGCATCGGTTATTACTGGAATGTATCCTAGTCAACATGGTGCCTGGACATTAGGGACGAAGTTAGATGAGGAACGACCGACAGTTGGAGATTATTTACAGGACGAAGGATATAAAACAGCATTAATTGGAAAGGCACATTTTCAACCTGTAAAACAAACAGAGGAGTATCCTTCATTAGAGTCTTATCCATTAATAAATGATTTACTCTTTTGGAAAGAGTTTGAGGAACCTTTTTATGGTTTTGAACATGTGGAACTCACTAGAAACCATACGAACGAACATTTAGTTGGACAACATTATGCACTGTGGATGGAAGAACAAGGTTGTCATAATTGGAGAGATTACTTTTTGCCTCCTACAGGAAATATGGATCCAACTATTAAGTATAATTGGCCCATTCCAGAAAAATATCATTATAATAAATGGATTGCAGACAGATCGAATGCATTGTTAGAAAAATATACAGAACAAGAAGAAGATTTCTTTTTATGGGCAAGCTTTTTTGATCCACATCCACCATATTTAGTACCTGAACCGTGGTGTGATATGTATGATCCTAAAAAGCTAACGATACCTAAAGGAGTAGAGGGAGAACACGAGTTAAATCCACCTCATTTTCAAAAAACACAAGAAGAAGATCCAGACTTTTCAGCCTATAAAGAAACGGGTCATGCTATTCATGGTTATCATTCACATACAGATGTAAGCGATTCAGATCATAAAAAATTAACCGCCACTTATTATGGCATGGTAAGCATGATGGATAAATATATCGGTAAGATTTTAGACAAGTTGGACGAACTTGGGATTGCAGATGATACTGTGATTGTTTTTACATCAGATCATGGTCATTTCTTTGGTCAGCACGGTTTACACTATAAAGGTGGCTTCCATTATGAAGATTTAATTAAGGTGCCTTTTATTGTTCGTTATCCTGGTCAACAAAATCAAGGCAAGGTATCGCAAGCAATGCAATCACTCGTTGATTTAGCCCCGACTATTTTACAGATAGCGAACACTTCTATTCCCCATCAAATGACTGGGGTGAGTCAGGAAGAAGTTTGGACAGGGTCTGCTGAGCAAGCCAGAGATCATATTATCTGTGAATTTCGACATGAACCAACGACTATTCATCAAAAAACGTATGTAGATGAACGTTATAAAATAACCGTATATTATCAACAGAGTTATGGAGAATTATTTGATTTACAAAAGGATCCAGACGAATTACATAATGTTTGGGATGATCCAACATATAAAGAATTAAAAATGGAATTATTATTAAAGTATATTTGGGCTGAATTAGGAAAAGAATCATTGCCTATGCCTAGAATATCACATGCATAATTGGAATAACCAACCATAAGAGGAGATATAGTGAATGAAAAGAAATGTATTGTCTTCGTATTAACACTTGGTTTACTATTAGCAGCTTGCAGTAATTCGAGTGCAACAGAAAATAGTGATGGCAAAGATGTTATCACATACTGGTCGAATTTTAATGAAGAAGACCCAAATCAAATCGTCTTAAAAAATATCATTGCAGATGGCCCTGATTTGATCGATAAATTGGCTGCAAAACTAATTTGAGCTATTGGGAGTAATACGGAATCATTAAATTCGATTTTAGACGAAAAAATTCACAATGAGGATGTAGTGTTGGAAGATGTATTTTTAGCTCATGTTTCATCACTATAACAGGATGAAATAAGGTTTTCTTCATCCCGTTTCAAGTTATATCTTCTGGATTCTTTTATGACAATAACTTGTTTGATGAAAATAAGGTAGAGCCAGCGAATAAGTTGGAATGAATTTATTCAATTAACAGAAGACTTAAAAGACAATGATGTGCTAACAATTACACATGATGGAAATATTGGATTTTATAATGCTTATTATTTTTACTGGTTAAGTATACGAATTAATACGCTTATTTGGATTATGAGTGATAATGGTTTTAATTTTGGACATCATGGCATATGGGGGAAAGGGAATGGAACATTTCCTCAAAATATATATATGATACATCGATTAAAGTACCAGCTATTGTTAGTTATCCAGGGAAAATTCTAGCAGGGGTAAGATGTGATGATTTAAGTAGTGTTTATGATTTTATGCCGACTCTACTTGAATATTTTGGTTTACCAGTCCTAAATAAAGCGGAATTATCCGGGCGAAATATGGTGGCATCCTTAACAGGTGAAAAAAGTAGCAATTAGAAAATGAACATATTGTTATTTATGATGAATATGATCCTGTTTGAATGATACGTTCTAAAAATTGGAAGTATGTTCATTGATATCCATATGGACCTCATGAATTATATGTGCTAAAAAATGATGCAGGTGAAGAAAACGACCTCATTGATTATCCAGAATATGAATCAATAATTAATTCAATGCGTACTAGATTAGAGAAATGGTTTGTACATTATGTGAATTCTGATGTAGATGTTGCTAAAGAGGCTATCACAGGAGCTGGACAAGGGATTTAGCAGGAACAAAGCGAGAAATAAAACAAAGTTATTATGCTTGGGAAGAATGGGATGAATAAACAATAGACTAGTCAGTTAGTTGACTAATATTACTAATATCGACTAGAATAGAAGATAATGAATCGTAAGTGGGGTTAACAAGATGCGGAAATCATTAGACCATAAATCATTTGTACCACTTTACCATCAATTAAAGGAAATAATTGAACGAACAATTGAAACAGGTGAGTGGAATCCTGGGGATAAAATTCTTTCAGAGAATGAATTTAGAGAATTATATGAAGTTAGTAGAAATACGGTACAAAAGGCTATTGACGAACTTGTACAAGAAGGCGTGTTGGAGCGCAAACAAGGTCGAGGTACTTTTGTGTCTAAACCTAAAATTGACCAGCCATTAATTGGGTTTTATAGTTTTAGTAAAGTAATCTCAAGTCAAGGAATGGTCTCAAAAGATATTATACTAGATATTCAAACAGAACAGGTTCATTATAATCTCGCTCAAGAACTTCAAATTGCAAACAATGAAGAAGTTATTTCTTTAAAACGTCTACGAACTGCAAATGGAGAACCAATTATTTTGGAAACATCTTACTTACCAAAGAAGTATGTGTCGGAAATAAAGAAGCAGGATTTAGACACTTATTCATTATATGATTTACTAGAAAAAAAACATGATGTGTTTGTTGTAAAAGCGAAAGAAACTTTTGAACCAGTACTTGTTCGAGAAGAAGAAGGAGAATTGTTGGAAGTTGAAGCAGGTTCACCAGGATTGTTATTAGATCGGATTGCCTATGATTTGGATGGAAATATCATAGAATACTGTCGTTCTATTGTACGAGGGGACCGCTGTCGCTTCTATACAGAACTATTGTAATTTTTTTTGAAAAGTGTACCCATCAACCTACCAACGGGTAGAGTTAACAAGCTGAGTAAGGAGGGGTATGGATGACTTGTGCGATTGGATTAGATATTGGCGGAACGAAAATAGCTGCTGCGATTGTCGATCAGAATGGGAATTTACTGAATCGTACAGAATTGCCAAGTGATGTCACAGACAAGGAAGCGATGTTCACACAAGTGGTCGCTTGTATCGAAAAAACCATGGCAAAATCAACGATATCATGGGACGAGATCAACGGAATCGGAGTTGGTGTACCCGGGAAAGTCGATAGAGAAGCGGGAATTGCAATCTATCAGCATAATCTTCCATGGGGGAATTTTCCATTAACGCAACGGTTACAAAATTATTTTCAAATAGAGCGAGTCATGGTTGATAATGATGTTTATATGGCGGCCTATTCGGAATGGCAACAATACGGTGCTAATCAAGCAGAGACTTTTGTATATATTACGGTAAGTACTGGAATATCGTGTGCTATTATTCATAACGGACAATTTCTTCGTGGGTCAGGTTTTGCTGGTGAGGTAGGTTTATTCCCACTCATTGATGTGACAGGTGCGTATGAAAGATTAGAAAACCGTGCTTCTGGTAAGGCAGTTCGTGCAAAGTATGGAAATAAAACGGTGACAACTAAAGATATTTTTATGAAATATCACCAACAAGAAGCAGGCTATATGGAACCAGTGGAACAAATAGTTCAGTCTTTAGCATATAGTGCGTATTTGGTGCAATGTATGTTAGATCCGAATACGTTTGTTTTCGGTGGTGGAGTAATGAACCATCAACCATTTTTGTTAGAAAAAATTAAAACAGCAATGAAACAATATGTGACAAAAGAACAAACCCATATTTTTGATCAGATGTTTGTGAGTAAAGCAAAAGGAGATACAGGCATCATTGGCGCGGGTTTAGTAGTTTTTAATAAAAAATGAAAAAGTTAATTGGAGGATAAACATGTTTAATCTTACAACAGAAGATATTAAGACGAATCATGCGATTCATACGGCTTCAGAAATCTATCAACAACCAGAAGTGTGGAAAGAATTATCGGAAATGATGGAACGCGACGGAGCAACTTTTCAGCAGTTTATTGAAGGCATTTTTAACAAGCATGAACAGACGCGGGTTATTTTCACTGGTGCGGGAACATCAGCATTTGCAGGAGATACACTCACACCAGCATTAAATCGGCAGGAGAAACGTCATGTACAATATGAAGCGATTGCGACAACAGATATTGTATCAAATCCAACCGAATATTTTGGCCAGAAAATTCCAACCATTTTAGTGTCTTTTGCACGATCCGGTAACAGTCCAGAAAGTGTTGCGTCTGTTGAACTTGGACAAAACATAGTCGAAGATTTTTATCAAGTCATTATTACTTGCAATAAAGATGGACAATTAGCTAAAAATGTGCAAAATGACGCCAATAGTATCGTTTTATTAATGCCAGAAAAATCTAATGATCAATCACTCGCAATGACGAGTAGCTTCTCTACTATGAGTTTAGCGGCTTATGGACTCTTTGCCTATTCACTCTTTACAGAAAAGAATGTACAACAGCTCATTAGTTATGGTGAAGAATTGAGAGAACATGTAGGAGATGTTGTCGATGATATTTTGACATTTGACTTCGAGCGCGCGATTTATTTAGGTTCGGGTTCATTGGCACAATTAGCACATGAAGGTGCTTTGAAAATGTTGGAGTTATCAAGTGGAAAAGTAGTTGCATACCATGAATCATCCCTTGGATTTCGTCATGGTCCTAAATCGATTTTAAATAATCAATCACTTGCTATCGTATTCGTATCTGAAGATGAATACACGAGAAAATATGATATCGATATACTAAAAGAGTTAGCAAAAATAGATAATGGGATGAAAGTTGTCGCTTTAACTGGAAGACAAGATCCTTTAGTTGAAACATTAGCTGATTGGACCATACCTGTAGTCACAGCTGATGACAAGATTGCGAATGACTTTTATATCAGTTTACTCTATATTGTTTTTGCACAAGTATTAGCAATGAAAAAATCGATCCAATTAGGAAATACGCCGGATAACCCTAGTCCAGATGGCACAATTAATCGAGTAGTTGAGGGTGTTACCATTTATCCATATGAACAACAATAAATGAATGTTGTCAAATGCATTATTATATAAAAGCAGATCAATTTTTATTAGAAAATGACATGAAGAAAGATGCTTATGTATTGGTGAAGGATGGAAAGTTTGGAGCATTTTGCACTGAACTCCCTTCATCTGCGGTCGTATATGATTTCGGTGACTCAATTATTGCACCAGGTTTATTTGATACACATATTCATGGGGTTGCAGGTTTTGATGTGATGGATGGGACGACTGAAGCGATGAGAGCAATATCAGAATCATTACTTTCATTAGGAGTTACTCGCTTTTTACCAACTACTTTAACGTCGGATAGCCATGCTTTAAAAACAGCAATTTTTGCGATAAAAGAAGCTGTTGCCAGTGGTTTACCTGGTGCTCAATCTGCAGGGATCTTTCTGGAGGGGCCTTATTTTACAGAAAAACATAAAGGTGCCCAGAATGCTGATTATTTTAGGGATCCAAGTGTGGAAGAGTTTTTTAATTGGCAAGAGTTAGCTGGAGGGCAAATCGTTAAAATTGCGCTTGCACCTGAGCGGAAAAATGCCAATCATTTTATTGATACAGTAACTAAAAGTGGTGTGTCTGTTGGTATTGCGCATACAAGTGCGACATATGATGAGTGTCAACATGCTATTGGTAGTGGAGCAAATATGTTTATTCATTTATTTAATGGGATGTCTGGCTTGCATCACCGGGAGCCAGGTGCTGTCGGTGCGGCAATGACACATCCAAATGTATTTTCTGAACTCATTTGTGACGGGCATCATGTACACCCAGATGTGGCAAAATTAGTCTATCAAATCAAGCAAAATAAAGTTGTACTAATTACCGACTGTATGCGTGCGGGAATGATGCCTGATGGTGAATATTATTTAGGCGACTTTTTAACGAAAATTAAAGACGGAATTGCACGCACAGATTCAGGTTCCTTAGCAGGAAGTACGTTGCAACTAAAGGATGGAGTACATAACTTCTACCAATGGAGTGGCATGCCATTACATAAAATATGGCATCTAGCTTCATTATCTCCTGCAGAAAGTATCGGGCAAGCCTCAGATTACGGTAGTATTGCCCCTGGAAAAGTAGCGGATTATGTTGTTTTACATCAAGACCTAACTATTAAGGCAACAGCAATAGCAGGTGAAATAAAATATCAAGTGTAACAGAATATGAGGAGGAAATTCATGGGCTATATAGTGAATACAAAAGAATTGTTAATAGATGCAAGAAAAAAAGGCTATGCAATCCCAGCATTTAATATTCATAATTTGGAAACAATCCAAGCGGTGGTGGAAGCAGCAAATGAATTACGTTCTCCCTTAATTATTGCTGCAACACCTGGAACGATGAAGTATGCTGGAAGAGCTTATGTTCAGGCGATTGCTGAAGTAGCTGCTAAAGAGAGTCAGGTGCCAATTGCACTACATTTAGATCATCATGAAACATTCGATTCGATTGTAGAATCTTTAAAGCTAGGTGTTAAATCAGTAATGATTGATGGTTCACATCATTCTTTAAAAGATAATATTGCATTAACAAAACAAGTCGTCGAAGCTGCACATTCTTATGGTGCTACTGTTGAAGCAGAGTTGGGCAAGCTTGTTGGACAAGAAGATGATATTATTGTAAAAGCAGAAGATGCAGAATATACAGACCCGGCAATGGCAGTTGAATTTGTTGAAAAAACAAATGTAGATTCATTAGCTGTTGCAATTGGTACAGGGCATGGGGTTTATGAACAAGAACCAAATTTAGATTTTGATCGGTTAGAAGAAATTAAAAATCGTGTGTCAATACCGATTGTTTTACACGGTGCATCGGGAATTTCTCAGGAAGATGTAAGAAAATGTATCTCTTTCGGTTGTGCTAAAGTTAATATATCCACAGAGTTGAAAGGTCCTTTTTCAACCACATTACGAAACTACTTAATGGAACACCGTGAAGAAACAGATCCAAGAA
>Ga0079226_10001571_pt1 | contig 17564 bp, 19 predicted proteins | sample Poulit2014_FD_76345 | JGI IMG/M metagenome (GOLD analysis project Ga0079226, IMG submission 76345) | Agricultural soil microbial communities from Georgia to study Nitrogen management - Poultry litter 2014 | ecosystem: Environmental > Terrestrial > Soil > Agricultural land | place: USA: Georgia...
AATTCCCAGCAAAACCTTAAAGTCTTTTTAGACCGCCGTTTTCGAAAAGGAAAAGTGGTCACTATAGTCGATAATTTCGTCGGAGCTGAAAATGATTTGAATGATTTGGCGAAATTGTTAAAGAAAAAATGTGGGGTCGGCGGAAGTGTAAAAGAGGGACAGATTATTATTCAGGGGGAAATGCGCGAAAAAGTTTACGATATTCTTGTATCCCAAGAATACAAAGTGAAGATTTCGGGTAAATAGGAAAATCTGTAAATTATCTAAAAAAAATGTCATTTTTATCTCATGCAATAAAATATAATTTAAAACGTTTATTACTTGTGAGTTAGCGATAACCTCGTGAGTGATCGCTTACTTAATTTTATGACTAATTGTTTTTATTATTTGCATTTAAGAGAAAAAATGATTTTCATTGTAAAAGAAACGTTTAAACAAACAGGAAAGTTTGAAGTGAAAGTGACGATAAGAGATGTTTGGAACGGGAAGGACAACAGAACTTTTTTGTTTTGAGTGTTTTGTTAATAAAGCGAAAATTCGTTTTGTTTTTATTACAAAATATTATATTTGTTTAAACTTGTTTCATCAAACATGTTCGAGTAAAGTGTAATAAGTAGAATTAAATAATTTATTTGAAATTTAATAACAACAGTAAAAATTTAAAAATTAAAAAAATGGCAAACGCACCAAAAACTACTGGCCCGATTAAGAAAGAAAAAAAGGCGAACGATGGAAAATCAGGGAACCTATTTGCTAGTTTATCCATTATTCTTTGTTTTATACTTGGGTTCTTGATTTGGAACTATTATATGGGAAATCCGGATAACTTTATTGATGGAGATAGGGAAAACCAACCTCTGCCAGGAAACTACCCGGGCATGGTTTACAAAGCCGGGGTCGTAGTTCCGATTCTAATTGGTTTGTTTTTAATGGTTTGGGTATTCTCTATTGAGCGCTTTATTGTGATTAATAGAGCTTCTGGTACTTCTAATGTGGGGAATTTCGTGAGAAAAATCCAGCAACTGCTTAACGGAGGTAATATTGATAAAGCAATCTCTGAGTGTGATAAACAAAAAGGATCAGTAGCTAACGTAGTGAGATCGGGTTTGATAAAATATAAAGAAGTATCAGCAGACCCGACCGTAGATACTGAGAAAGCATCTTTAGCTATTCAAAAAGAGATTGAGGAGACAACAGCATTAGAAATGCCGATGTTGGAAAAAAACCTGAATGTGTTAGCTACTTTGGTATCTATCGGTACATTGACTGGTTTATTAGGTACGGTAACGGGTATGATTCGCGCGTTTGCTGCATTAGCGACAGGTGGAGCTCCGGATTCAGCGGCTTTAGCAAACGGTATTTCGGAAGCTTTGGTAAACACGGCGACCGGTATTGCGACTTCGACATTCGCTATTATCCTATATAACATGTTGACTGCTAAAATTGATAAGCTTACTTATTCTATTGATGAAGCGGGCTTTTCAATTGTACAAACATATGCTTCACAGCACAAAGAAGTAGTTTAATCGCGATAAAGCTTTTAACAGGCAGCGTCCTTGTGCAAAAAGTAAATGCATAGGAAAATGTAATAAAAGAGAGTGAAGGATTTAGTTTTTAATGACATTGCTCTTCGCGTATTCAACATTAATTAATATTTATAAAGGAGTAAAAGATGGCAAAAAAAGCAAAGGTAAAAAGACAAGATACCACGATTGACATGACCGCAATGTGTGATGTATCCTTTTTACTTCTTACATTCTTTGTTTTAACTGCGCAAGCTCGTCAAGAAGAGACTTTAATGGTGGACACTCCTGCTTCTACTACTCAAGATAAATTGCCTGATGATAATTTGGGGATAATCACAGTAGGAGATGGGGGAAAAGTGTTTTTTTCTATCAAAGATTTTGAAGTAAGAAAAAAAACACTTGAAAATATGTCTGCTCAATATGGAATATCGTTTTCAGAAGAAGATTACGAGAAGTTTCGTCTTACAGAGGATTTCGGTGTGCCTATTGAAAACTTAAGGCAGCTTTTGTCTTTGGATAAGGCAGATATAGATGATACGATGCAAAGTGGGATTCCTGTGGATTCTACAGAAGACAAGTCAAATGAGTTGTATCACTGGGTGCAACAATCGAGACTGGCAACAGTATCCGTAGAACGAGAGCGGGAAAGTGAAGATTCAAGGTATAAAGCAAAAGGTCCGATGAAGATTGCGATAAAAGCGGATGCTGAAGAAAAGTATCCGATTATCAATCTGATTATCGAAACATTGAGAAACCAAAAGCAAAATAAATTTAGTTTTGTCACAGGTTTGCGTTCGGACGTGGAATAGTAAAAGATATATAAATGGCAGAGTTAAAAAAAGATTCCGGAGACGGTAAAAAAGATAAGGGCGGTAGAGTGGATCTCACTGCGATGGTGGATTTAGCATTCTTATTGATTACTTTTTTCATGTTAACAACCTCCCTCAACAAGCCTCAAGCCATGGATGTGGCTATGCCGGACAAAAATAAAATAGAAGAAGAGAAGGATGATAAGGTTGAAATTGCAGACAATCGTTCGGTGACCCTTCTATTGGGATCCGATAATAAAATACTTTGGTATTATGGGCAATTGGCTAATCCTATTTATCCCCCGGAAGTGGTAGATTACAGCAAATCCGGTCTCAGAGAGGTTTTACAGAAAATGAAGAAAGAGGTACCGGCAAGATCAAATGGAAAGGATTTGATAGTGGTCATCAGACCAAGTGAAAAATCAATCCATAGAAACCTTGTCGACGTACTTGACGAAATGAAAATAGTCGATGTCAAAAGATACATGATTGCTAAGATCGGTGAAGCAGATATAGAACAATTAAAAGAAGAGAACTTATTTAACGACTAAGCCGTGTTTTAGCGGTACGTCGTTATAAGAGAACAAACGATAAAAAACAAATATGTTTGGTCCAAAATTAGATTTATTTAAAAAAGAGTGGCTTGATGTAGTTTTTGAAGGAAGAAACAAGGACTACGGTGCTTACGCTTTGCGAAAGCTCTCGGCGAGAGCGACGAATATCGGTATGGTAATCGTCTTCAGTGCAGTAGTTGTATTGACAGCCCCTCGAGTATTTAACATTCAAATATTTCCTAAGCAAGAACAACCTGAGGTAGAGGAAGTGACTGAAGTGACGCTCGAAGACTTGGATATTCCCGATGTAGAGGAAGAAGAGGAGGAAGAAGAGGAAATTTTCCAAGAAGAAGAGGAGGAACCACAGCAAATTGCACAAGACTTACCTTCTGAAGACTTAGTTCGCTTCCCGGAGCCGGAAGTAGTTCCGGAAGAAAATGTAACGGAAGAGGTGGCAAGCCAGGAAGAGCTGCAGGACGAAAAGAAAACCCCTGCCCGTATTACCTTAAAAGGTACAGGGCAAGGTACTTCAGTACCTAAAGGTGAGTTCGGCTCTAAAAAACAAGAAGGGCAGGTGACAGGTAGTACAAAAGGAGATCCGGAAGGCTCGGATTCAAATAAGATATTTAAATCTGTGGAGGTTGAACCAGAACCCCCAGGCGGTTTGGCTGCTTTTAGACAGTGGGTAGGTAAAAACTATGTGTATCCCCAAGGGGCTATTGATGCGGGTGTGAAAGGTACAATTCAGGTTTCCTTTGTTGTAGAGAAAGACGGGAGCCTAACAGACATTAAAGTCGTACGGGATTTGTCTTACGGAACCGGAGAGGCGGCGGTACGCGTATTGGAGAAAGCAGCAAAATGGAGCCCGGGTATCCAAAACGGAAGACCTGTGCGTGTAGCGTACACTTTGCCGATTACGCTTAATTTACAGCAGTAATGGAAGAAGAAAGGTTTAAAAAAACAAATTACAGACAAAAATCGCCTACTAAGCGATTTTTGTCGATTTTGGGCCTTTTTATGTTCGCGTTTTATTTTATTTTAGGGTTAACGATTATTTTTTGGAAAAACTTCCCTATCGAGATCGATCCTACATATAAAACGTTATTTGGAATATTGATTATTGTATATTCCTTTATGAGATTTGCGCGGTTATGGCAAAATAATTTTAGGCATTAATCCGGGTATTGTTTTATTTATAGAAATAAATATGAAAACAGCGGTCCGTTTTTCTTTCTTCCTGTTTTTATCAGGTTTCTTTCTTACATCTTGTAATTTTTTGAAAAAAGACAGTAAAGAAAGTAAAGTTGAAACTAAAAAAACAGCATCCGGTATTTTATCCGGAGAATTGGATGTGCTTGTGGATGAAACAATTTTGTCCATTATCACGGAACACAAAGAGCTTTTCGAAGGTTCATATCCCAATGCGCAGATAAATCTTATCGCAGAAAATGAGAAAGTAGCCATACATAAGCTGATTAATCGGGAGGCTGATTTTGCAATATTGACACGGACACTGGACGAAGAGGAAAGTTTAAGCTTTGAAAAGCGTTCGATCAAACCGCGTGTTTTCCCTGCAGCCAAAGAAGGGATTGTATTCTTCACGAACCACGATGGGCCCGATTCGAAAATTCAACTTGAACAAGTAAAAAGTCTTCTCCGGGGAGAAGAAATAGAGGGCTTTAATACATTGCTATTTGAGAGCATAAATTCCAGCCTTTTTAGGCAGTTAAAAAATATTTTTAATATTGACAAAGTTTCCGGAGCTAAAGTCAGCGAAACTGAAAGTCTGGACTCCCTTGTGTCAAAGGTAGTTAGAGAGCCCGGTGTTATAGCTGTGGTCAGTTACGATGAATTTAGAACAATTAAAAAAACGTTTAAGGATATAAATAAAATTCGTATCTTGGACGTTCAAAACTCGATGGGAGAGCAGGCAGATGGAGACTATTATGCACCTACTCAATCGAATTTTGGCTTGGGCAAATATCCGCTCATGCGTGATATATACGTTCTTAATTACCAGCCTAAGACTGCATTGGGAATTGGCTGGTCTTCGTTTATAACCGGTGATAGAGGCCAGCGTGTATTTTTGAAAGCCGGAATGCTTCCCGACACCATGCCGGGAAGAGAAATAATAATTAGGGACAAGGTAGAATAATAACAGAAAACACAGAATATTAGAGAAAATAGTTATGAGAAAGAATAATTTATTTTTAAGCCTTCTTCTGGTAGGGGCAGTGGGCACTGCCGGAGCGCAAAGTATCAAAGACGCAAAAATTGCATTAGAAGCTGAACAATATGACAAGGCGAAAGATATGTTGACTACGATAGTGACTAAAAAGCCTAAAACTGGAGAAGCATATTTCTATTTAGGAAATATTCACATAGTTAATGATAAGCTTGATTCAGCAGCTATCGTCTTTGAAGAAGGCGTTGAAAACTCGAAGAAAAAAGAGCAAAACCTTAATTTAGTAGGATTGGGATTAGTGGATCTTCAGAGAGGTGATGTTGATGCTGCAGAAGGAAAATTTAAAGAGGCAACGGAGAAATTGGGTAGAAGAGAGTACTTGCCTTTATATTATGTGGGGAAAGGTTATGTAGAGGCTCCAAAGCCGGATTATGAAAAAGGACTGGAGTACTTGAAACAAGCAGAAGAAAAAAATGCTAAAGATCCGAATATAAAAGTGTCTGTAGGAGATGCATATTTAGGTTTGGGAGAGAATAGCCCTGCCTATGTTGCATATAGAGACGCATTAAACATTGATCCTGATCTGGTAAGAGCGAAACTGGCGCAAGCCGTTATTACCCGGAGTGCACAAGCTTATGATGTAGCTTTCGAGCAGTTGGAAGCTTTGGCCGAAGAATACCCTAATTACGCACCGACATACCGGGAGTTAGCAGAAACTTATTATCTATCGTCGCTTCAGATGGAGCAAGAGGAGTATAGAGAGACGAATAAGAAAGCAGTAGAAGCCTATCAAAAATATCTAAGTTTGGCAGGAGACGAATCTATTGAAGCCAAAACCCGTTATGCTGACTTCTTAGTATATTCTGGTAACTATGAGGAACTTAAAGAAGTATCTGAAGAACTGGCAGATGCAGAAGGTGTAGATGCGAAGGTCTATCGTTATTTAGGGTATATCGCTTATAACGATAAAGATTATGCACAGTCTGTCGAATACCTTGAAACGTTGTTTGATAGAGTAGAAGAAGAGAGATTGATCGCGCGGGATTATCTGTTTGCTGGTCTGGCCAATGTAAGTGCTACTGACGGAGATCATGAAAAAGGGATAGAGTTGTTGAATGAGGCCGTTAAAAAACAAGAAGAGGATCCGGAAGAAGAAGAAGATTTACTGGCAGATATTGCAGAGACAGCTTTTGCAAAATACCAGGAAGATGATCAAGACGAAAAAGATGCGGCTTTAAGAATGTTTGCTGTACCGGCTTCTATGCCCGAATCAGACTATTACTTCGATTCTAACTACTACTTAGGACAAGGAGAGTATTCTATCGGTAGTAGGTTGTTGAATGAGCAAGAAGCAGAAGCAGAAGAAGGTGAAGAAGAAGAGCCGGCATCTGGTGAAGCTAAGGAGCACCTTCAAAAAGCCATTGATTATTTTGCAGTGGTTATCGAAGAAAAAAATGACCATACAAAGCGGTATTTTATTCCAGCGCTGTATTACACTGGACTATCTCAATTAGGTTTAGACAACCTCCAAGATCCAGAAGCAATGGAAGGTTTGTTTGTTGATTCGTTTACTCAGCTTTTAGAAGAGTTAGAAGGTGAATCAGAGGAGGATAACCAAGGATATATTACTGATGCTAATAATTACTTGGGATATTATAGCTATGCAAAAGGGGATGACGAAAAAGCAAAAGAGCATTTTGAAAAAACATTGGAGTTGGATCCTGAAAATGAATTTGCTCAGTCATTTATCGAAATTTTATAGAATATATTGTATCAAAAAAGATATAAAGGGACACTATGACGGGTGTCCCTTTTTTTTATCATTTTATTGCTTACATTTGCATAAATAGAAGTATAATTACCCCGTTATGGATTCGGAAATGACACAAAATATCCCTGTTGATTATGTGCCTATTTTAATTCAATTAGGCGTAGCAGTTGGTTTTGGAGTAGTTACAATAATAGCTACCCATCTTTTGGGGCCTAAGGTGCGCACAGAAAATAAATTGACTTCTTTTGAGTCAGGTGTAGAGGTGGTTGGGAATGCCCGACAGCCCTTTTCTGTAAAGTATTTTTTAGTAGCGATATTATTTGTCATTTTTGATATAGAAGTGATCTTTATGTATCCCTGGGCAGTTAATTTTCGCGAATTTGGGATGCAAGGTCTCATCGAAATGTTTATTTTTATGGGGCTCCTTCTGTTAGGGTTTTTCTATGTGATTAAAAAGAAAGCCCTTGATTGGGATGAGTAGAATTTAGACTTAATTCATTTAGAATTAAAGTGGAAAGATATTGAGGAACGATATGAGTAAAGTAAGTTTTTCAGAAGCGCCACCGGGTATTGAAGGAAGTGGTTTTTTTGCAACAAGGTTTGACAAAGTCATTGGGTTGGCTCGTGCAAACTCGCTGTGGCCTTTGCCTTTTGCGACTTCCTGTTGCGGTATTGCTTATATGGCAACGATGGGTTCGCATTATGATTTGGCTAGATTTGGGGCGGAGCGGCCAAGCTTTTCTCCTCGGCAGGCGGATATGCTTTTGGTAATGGGAACAATAGCTAAGAAAATGGGTCCCGTATTGCGCCAAGTGTATATGCAAATGGCAGAACCTCGCTGGGTAATAGCGGTAGGAGCTTGTGCATCTAGCGGAGGTATTTTTGACAGCTATTCCGTGTTACAAGGTATAGATGAGGTTATTCCGGTAGATGTATATGTGCCAGGATGCCCACCTCGTCCGGAAGCAATTTTGGACGGAATAATGCGATTACAGGATATTGTTAAAACAGAGTCTTTAAATAGGCGAAATACTCCAGAGTATCAGGCATTATTGGAAAAATACGATATAAAAAATGGATAAAGCTACTGTAATCGCAAAACTGTCAGAAAAGTTTGCGGATGCGCTGTCTTTGCAGGAAGATGAACACGGCGAGATAACAGGCAGTGTAAATAGAGAACAAATCATGGACGTGCTGCGCTTTGCAAAAGAGGATAAAGAGCTACAGTTTATATTTTTGACAGATATTACTGCGGTACATTATCCTGATCAGCAAAAGGACTTTGCAGTCGTATACCATGTACATAGCTGGGTGCATAAGATTAGAATGCGGTTAAAAGTCTTTTTAGAAAAGTCGGATTTGAATATTCCTTCTGCTACGGCTCTATGGAATGGAGCCAATTGGATGGAAAGAGAAACCTATGACTTTTTCGGAGTGAATTTTAAAGGGCATCCCGATTTACGCCGGATATTGAATATGGATTCTATGGAGGTTTTCCCAATGCGTAAAGAGTACCCATTGGAAGATCCGAACAGAGTAGATAAAGAAGATAAATATTTTGGTCGTTAGACCGTAAATAATTAAAAGGGTGTTTTAATGAGTAAAACAATTACGCGTATTACATCAAACCAGCCGGTTTTTAAGGATAGCGATCCACAGGACAGCTTGGTTACATTAAACCTCGGGCCTACCCATCCGGCTACCCATGGTGTGTTTCAAAATGTGCTTCAAATCGATGGAGAGCGTATCGTTAGCTGCGTATCCACTATAGGGTATATCCACCGTGCTTTTGAAAAAATCGCGGAACACAGACCTTTCTATCAAATTACCCCTTTGACAGATCGGATGAACTATTGTTCATCTCCGATTAATAATATGGGGTGGCATATGACGGTAGAAAAACTTTTGGGGATAGAAATTCCCAAGCGGGTACAGTATATGCGTGTCATTATTATGGAACTGGCCCGTATTACTGATCATATTATCTGTAATGGAATTTTGGGCGTAGATACAGGCGCTTTTTCAGGCTTTTTATATTTAATGCAGGAGCGGGAAGCTATTTACGAAATTTATGAAGAGATCTGTGGAGCCCGCCTTACTACCAATATCGGTAGAATTGGTGGTTTTGAACGTGATTTTAACGATGTAGCCTGGGCCAAGATTCGCGCGTTTCTTGATCGTTTTCCGAGGGTGTTAAAAGAATTTGAAGATCTTTTTGTTAGAAATAGGATTTTCATTGAACGTACATCCGGAGTAGCGGCAGTGACGCCTGAGCAAGCTATAGATTATAGTTGGTCAGGCCCTTTGCTTCGTGCTACAGGTATCGACTATGATATTCGGGTCCAAGACCCTTATTGTAGCTACGAAGAGTTTGATTTTGAAGTGCCTGTAGGTACGAATGGGGACGTTTACGATCGTTTCATGGTACGTAATGAAGAGATGTGGCAATCTATGCGTATCATAGAGCAAGCCTTGCAAAAAATTGAGAAGGAACCAAAAGGTGTTTTTTATGCTGATGTACCTGGGTTTTATTTGCCACCAAAAGAGCAGGTTTACAACAATATGGAAGCCTTGATCTATCACTTTAAACTGGTGATGGGAGAAGTAGAAACTCCAAAAACTGAAGTATATCATGCAGTAGAAGGAGCGAATGGAGAATTAGGTTTTTACTTGATTAACGATGGAGGCAGAACGCCTTACAGACTGCATTTTAGAAGGCCTTCTCTTATAAATTATCAAATGTTTGCTCATATGAGTGAAGGAATGGTGCTTGCTGATGCCATTATTAATATGAGTAGCTTGAACGTCATAGCAGGAGAGTTAGATGCTTAAAGTAACAGAAAATCAAGAGGTCAACTTCTCGGAAGAGATGTTAGCACAATTTGGCGAAATAGTTTCTCATTACCCGGAAGGACGTGAGAAATCTGCGCTATTGCCTATTATGCACTTAGTACAGAAGGAGTATGGGTGGATGAGTGTAAACGCTATGGATAAAATAGCGGAATATCTAAATTTGCAATCTATAGAAGTGTATGAAGTAGCGACTTTTTACACTATGTTTCACTTGTCGCCTAAAGGTAAATATGTGTTGGATATATGCCGCACAGGGCCCTGTTGCTTAGTCGGTGCAGAGAAAATCATGGAACACATAGAAAAAACTTTGGGTGTAAAAGAGGGGGAAGTCACCGAAGATGGTCTGTTCTCTTGGCGCGGAGTCGAATGCATTGCTGCTTGTGGTTTCGGTCCTGTTTTGCAAATAGGCCCGGAATATACTTTTTATGAAAATTTGACCGTTGAAAAAGTAGATCAGCTGATTGCTGAATTAAGAAAAAAAGAACAAGAAAAATAACTGTTGCATACATGAGCCGTAAGTTATTATACGAACATATAAATGTCCCGGGAATAGAAACCTTTGAGGTGTACCGACAAAAAGGTGGATATAGAGCTGTTGAAAAAGCATTGAGTTCTATGTCTCCTGAAGATGTATTGGAAGAGGTAAAAGCATCAGGTTTGAGAGGACGGGGTGGAGCAGGATTTCCGACGGGGATGAAGTGGAGTTTTTTGGCTAAACCAGAAGGCGTACCGCGCCATTTGGTTTGTAATGCAGATGAGTCAGAGCCTGGAACTTTTAAAGACAGACATTTGATGACTTTTATTCCACATCTCCTTATTGAAGGGATGATTATTTCGAGCTTTGCACTGGGAGCGAAAGACTCTTACATTTATGTGCGCGGAGAAATGATGCCACAAATCCGGATATTGGAAAAAGCTATTGCAGAAGCAAAAGAAGCTGGATTTTTAGGTGAAAATATTCTCGGCAAAGGATACGATTTGGAAATCCATGTTTCCCCAGGTGCCGGAGCCTATATTTGCGGGGAAGAAACTGCTTTGTTGGAATCTTTGGAAGGAAAAAGAGGAAATCCGAGAATTAAACCACCATTTCCAGCTGTTTCTGGATTGTATAACCGACCTACTGTTGTGAATAACGTGGAAACTATTTCGGCAACAGTGCCTATTATCAATGATGGCGGAGAAGAATATGCTAAAGTAGGTGAAGGGCGCAGTACAGGAACGAAATTAATTTCCGCTTGCGGAAACTTAAAAAAACCTGGTGTTTATGAGATTGAAATGGGGTTATCGGTAGAGGAGTTTATCTATTCTGATGAATACTGTGGCGGGATAGCTCGTGGAAAACAACTGAAAGCAGTTGTTGCAGGAGGTTCTTCAGTACCTATTCTCCCCGCAAATCTTATTACCACTACAGCTAATGGAGAGAAACGCTTGATGACGTATGAATCTCTGGCAGAGGGAGGTTTCGAGACGGGTACTATGTTAGGTTCAGGCGGCTTTATAGCTTTTGATGAAGACCAATGTATTGTGCGGAATACACTGAATTTTGCGAGATTTTATGCACATGAAAGTTGTGGACAGTGTTCGCCCTGTCGAGAAGGTACATTTTGGTTAGATAAAGTACTCTATGACATAGAATATGGGAAAGGTTCTCAAAGTGATATTGATCTTTTGGTAAATATTGCTCATAATATAGAAGGGAATACAATCTGTCCGCTGGGGGACGCAGCTGCTTGGCCTGTAGCGAGCGCTGTTCGTCATTTTAGAGAGGAATTCGAATGGCATATCAGTCATCCTGAAGAAGCTCAAACGAGGAATTTTGGTGTCGGTCCTTATGCCGATCCTTTAGTTTCAACAGTGACAGAATAATTTTACAACTTAATTAGGTATAGGAAAATGGCTGAGAACGAAAAAAAAATTAAGATAAAAATTGATGGCATTCCTACTGAAGTTCCTGAAGGGACCACTATCTTGAATGCTGCCCGGCAGATCGGAGGTGAAATTGTTCCACCGGCGATGTGTTATTATACTTCTTTAGAAGAAACAGGAGGGAAATGCCGGACTTGCTTGGTAAAAGTGTCCAAAGGGTCGGATCAAAATCCGAAACCTATGCCTAAACTTGTTCCTTCTTGCCGTACCACAGTCATGGAAGGAATGGAAGTAGAGAACATTACAAACCCGGATGTACTGGAAGCCCGTAAAGGAGTAGTAGAGTTTTTATTGATAAATCACCCCTTAGACTGTCCAGTCTGTGATCAGGCCGGAGAATGTGACCTGCAAGACTTAAGCTATGAACACGGCTTGCAAGAAACGAGATTTAACTATGTGAAGCGTACTTTTGAACGTATTGATATCGGAGATAAAATACAACTGCACATGAATCGTTGTATAATGTGCTATAGATGTTTGTATGTGGCAGATCAGTTGACAGAAAAAAGAGAACATGGAGTTTTGTTCAGAGGTGTGAAGTCTGAAATATCTACTTACATTGAAAAAGCTTTAGATTCAGATTTTATAGGTAATGTGATAGATGTATGTCCGGTAGGGGCTCTTACAGATAGAACTTTTAGGTTTAAGAATAGAGTGTGGTTTACCAAGCCTGTAAATGCACATAGAGAGTGCGATAAATGCAGTGGAAATGTCACCTTGTGGTATAAAGGTGAAGAGGTTTTACGCGTGACAGGCAGAAAGGATGAATATGCAGAAGTGCATGAGTTTATTTGTGATACTTGCCGCTTTGACAAGAAAAAAACTTCTGATTGGGTGATTGAATCTCCAAAGAAGGTTCAACATACTTCAGTCATCGCTTCCAATCATTATGAAGAACTAAAACCACCGTCGGTGATCAAGGAGAATAAAAAGTTACAAGAGTCAAATAAAGAACAGCTCTCAAGATCGGAGCGATATAAATAAAGAAATCTGAGGAAATAAAATGGAAACCGTTTTTATTATTGAAAAGCTTATTCTTGTCGTTATTATTTTTACGATTACTTTGGTTATAGCGATGTATTCTACCTTAGCGGAGCGTAAAATTGCAGGGTTTATGCAAGATCGGCCAGGGCCGAACCGGGCGGGACCAGGCGGTATATTACAACCTCTATGTGATGGAGGGAAGTTTTTCTTTAAAGAAGAGATAATTCCGGCCGGAGCACATAAAGGGCTTTTTATCTTAGGGCCTACTCTTACGATTATCACAGCTTTGATAGGTTCAGCGGTGATTCCTTGGGGACAGACTTTAAGTATAGGAGGTAACGAAGTTGTTCTCCAAGTTGCCGATATCAACATAGGCGTACTTTATGTTTTTGGAGTAGTGGCGCTGAGTGTGTATGGTGTGATGATTGGGGGCTGGGCATCGAATAATAAATATTCCCTTTTAGGAGCTATTCGTGCCGCATCACAAAGTATCAGCTATGAACTCGGTATGGGATTATCTTTGATTGCTCTCCTGATGGTCACAGGTACACTTTCATTTTCTGAAATTGTAGCTCAACAAAGTGGCTTTGTAAATTGGAATGTATTTGTTCAGCCTTTGGGCTTTTTACTTTTTATGATTTGCTCTTTTGCTGAATGTAGTCGTGTTCCTTTTGATTTGCCAGAATGTGAAACGGAATTGGTAGGAGGATATCACACTGAATACTCATCTATGAAGCTGGGATTGTATATGTTTTCAGAATATATTCACATGTTTGTGGCTTCAGCAGTGATGTCTTCGTTGTACTTCGGGGGATATAACTTCCCTTTTATGTATGATTTGGGACTTTCCCAAAATTGGATTACCATTATTGGTGTTATTGTATTCTTTGCCAAAATATTTGGATTTATCTTTTTCTTTATGTGGGTGAGATGGACTCTTCCAAGATTTAGATTTGACCAACTTATGCATTTAGGATGGAAGGTTTTAATACCTTTGTCTATCCTAAATATTGTTTTGACAGCAGTATTTACTTTGGTAAAGGATTATTATTTTTAAGAATTAAAAACTATAGACAAGATGCAAGCCTTATCAAATAGGAAGAAAGTATTGGAGCAGAAGCCCATGAATATATGGGAGAGGATGTATCTACCTGCCATAGCGAAAGGGTTGAGTATTACAATTCGGCATTTTTTTAAGAAAAAGCCGACTTTTAATTACCCGGAAGTAAAGCGTCCTTATTCGAAGAATTACAGAGGATTACATTCTTTGAAACGAGATGAGCAGGGTAGAGAACGTTGTACAGCCTGTGGTTTATGTGCATTATCCTGTCCTGCGGAAGCTATTACGATGGTATCCGGAGAGCGCACAAAAGATGAAGAACATTTATACCGCGAAGAAAAATATGCTAAAGTATATGAAATTAATATGTTGCGCTGTATATTTTGTGGTTTATGTGAAGAAGCATGTCCGAAGGAAGCTATCTATTTGGACGGTCCTCATGTGACAGCAGATTATTTAAGAAAAGATTTTATTTATGGTAAAGACAAACTGTTGGAGCCAAAGTTTGATATTACAAAACTTAACCAGGAATAAATTATAGAAAATGTCCTTATTTTATTTTGTAGCTTTTTTATCTATTATTTTTGCGCTGATGACGATTTTCACAAAAAATCCTGTGCACAGTGTACTTTATCTGGTTGTTACTTTCTTTACATTTACCATTCATTACATTATGCTGAACGCACAGTTTTTGGCAATAGTCAATTTCATTGTGTATATGGGAGCTATTATGGTCCTCTTTTTATTTGTTCTCATGCTATTGAATCTGAATGAGGATACAGAACCGATGAAATCAGTGCTGGTAAAGGTGATGGGGGTAGTAGCCGGGATGTGTTTATTAGTTGTTTTATTTGGGGCATTTAGAGTGTTAGATGTGAGTGACGCTCTCGTCGGACCGCAGCCCGATATAGGTTTAGTAAAAAACTTGGGCAAGGTCTTATTTAATGAGTTTTTACTGCCTTTTGAGATAACTTCCATTTTATTACTAACGGCTATGGTGGGAGCTGTAGTTTTAGCGAAGAATGATACTAAAAAAGCATAAAAGAAATGGATAGTATGTTAGGACAAATTCAAGGGATTCCATTAAATCATTATTTGATTTTTTGTGCAATTATTTTCTCGATTGGGGTTGTTGGCGTATTGGTTCGGAGAAATGTAATCGTTTTAATGATGTCTGTCGAGTTGATGTTAAATTCGGTAAATTTATTATTAGTGGCATTTTCGGCTCACCACGGTGATCCGAGCGGACAAGTGTTTGTGTTTTTTATTATGGCTTTAGCCGCAGCGGAAGTAGCTGTTGGTTTGGCTATTATAGTCATGGTTTATCGAAATACTAAGTCGATTGATATCGACGCTCTAAGTAAACTACGTTGGTAAAATATTTTTATAATAATAATTCACGATGAACGATTTGATCTGGTTGGTTCCACTCATTCCCTTGGTAGGCTTTATTTTAAATGGATTTGGGAGGAATATATTTTCAAAATCTTTAATTAATCTGATAGCATGCGGCTCTGTATTCATTTCCTTTGTGTTGAGTTGTATAGCATTTGGTGAAGTATGGGCCGCTAGGTCAGCAGGTGCTGAGGGTATTTTCCATTTTCATTTTTTCGATTGGATTCATGTGGGCGATTTGAAAATTTCGTTTTCATTTTTATTGGATCCCCTGAGTTCCATCATGTTACTCATCGTGACCGGAATTGGATTTCTCATTCATGTGTACTCTATAGGTTATATGAGTAAAGATCCTGGGTACGGCAAATTCTTTTCATATTTGAACTTGTTTATATTCTTTATGCTCCTGCTCGTTTTAGGGTCTAATTATTTGATCATGTTTATCGGCTGGGAAGGGGTAGGACTTTGTTCTTATTTGCTTATCGGATTTTGGTATAAGAACAATTCATTCTCTTCTGCAGGAAAAAAAGCTTTTGTGATGAACAGGATTGGGGATTTGGGATTTTTGTTGGCGGCATTTTTTATCATTGGCACTTTCGGAAGTTTAGAATATAATGAGGTGTTTAACCAAGCGGCAGGGTTATCGCTTGGTGGAGATACATTATTAATCATTACGGTATTGTTGTTTGTAGCGGCAACAGGTAAATCTGCTCAGATTCCTTTATTCACATGGCTGCCAGATGCGATGGCAGGACCCACACCGGTATCTGCACTGATTCACGCAGCGACTATGGTAACGGCGGGAATTTATATGATAGCCCGCTCAAATATACTTTTTGTACTTTCCCCTGTAACGATGAATATCATAGCCATAATAGGTGTATGTACAGCTTTTATCGCTGCTTTCATCGCCCTTACACAAAATGATATTAAAAAGGTGTTGGCTTATTCTACAGTTTCCCAATTAGGCTACATGTTTTTAGGGTTAGGCGTGGGAGCATTTACTGGAGCATTTTTTCATGTATTGACCCATGCGTTTTTCAAAGCTCTTTTGTTTTTAGGAGCAGGCTCGGTGATATATGCTTTATCAGATGAGCAAGATATGAGAGCAATGGGAGGATTGAAAAAGAAACTGCCGATTACATTTGTGACTATGTTGATTGCAACGATAGCGATATCAGGCCTTCCTCCGTTATCAGGCTTTTTCTCTAAGGATGAGATTTTGCTACATACCTTTACAGATTCCCCCATACTTTGGGGGGTAGGGATGTTAACGGCATTATTTACCGCTTTTTATATGTTTAGGCTATTGTTTATGACTTTTTACGGTAAGTATAGAGGTACGGAAGAACAAGAAGCTAATATAAAAGAATCACCCAAAGTAATGACAGTACCCTTAATTATATTGGCTATACTATCGGCAGCAGGCGGTTTTCTAAATCTTCCGGAGATGTGGGGCGGAGGGTTTTTAGCGAATTTTTTAGCACCTGTTTTTGCGGATGCAAATCAAATTCGGCCTGTCGCGGAGTTTACGCACAGTACCGAAATAATTCTGATGGTAGTTTCTACTGTAGCCGCTTTGGTCATGGCACTTTATGCTTATAGAAGATATGCAGCGCAAGAAGGAAACATTGCTCTTTCTGAAAATAAAGAACAAAATTTCTTGCAGAAGCTTTCGTACAGAAAACTTTATGTGGATGAACTGTATGGTGCAGTGATTGTAAATCCGTTAAAGTCTTCTTCTCGCTTTCTTTATAAGGTAGTGGATAAACTGGGGATAGACGGGATAGTGCAGGGTGCAGGCCGGATGATAATCGGAAGTGGGAGAGGGCTGAGGCAGTTGCAAAGTGGGTATCTTACTTTCTATGTGTTTATGATGGTGCTTGGGGCTGTCTTTGTGTTGTTATATGGTTTTTTTGGCAATTAAAATAAAAATATAATTAGTCGATGGATAAGCTCTTTATATTGCTGTTACTCCCCGTTATTAGTTCGGTGGTTTTATTATTTGTGAAAAATATAAAAGGCGCAAAATGGTTTGCTCTGGTAGCCTCTTTCATAGTGCTTGCACTTACTTTGCCCTTTTTATTTAGTTTTAATCCTACGGCTGAAGTCCAGTTTGAACAATCATGGCAGTGGATCAGCAGTTTGAATATTAATTTTCATATTGGTGTTGACGGTATCAGCTTGCCATTAGTGTTACTGACAAATGCTTTGACACCGTTGATTATTTTGTCTACATTCGGTAAAAACTATTCAAGACATTTATACAGTTTGATCTTGCTGATGCAAATGGGCTTGCTTCTGGTATTTGTAGCCTTAGATGCCTTTACCTTTTATGTAGGGTGGGAATTAGCGCTAATACCTATTTATTTTATTTGTGCTTTATGGGGTGATGGAGATAGAATACGTATTAATCTAAAGTTTTTTATATATACTTTTTTTGGAAGTATTTTTATGTTGGTGGCGATTATCTTTTTGGCACAACAGACTCCAGAAAACAG
>Ga0079226_10001572_pt1 | contig 17522 bp, 13 predicted proteins | sample Poulit2014_FD_76345 | JGI IMG/M metagenome (GOLD analysis project Ga0079226, IMG submission 76345) | Agricultural soil microbial communities from Georgia to study Nitrogen management - Poultry litter 2014 | ecosystem: Environmental > Terrestrial > Soil > Agricultural land | place: USA: Georgia...
GGCGCCCGCCCAGAGGGACACGGTACTGCTGAACGCCGGCCTCGGCATGTATGCAGCAGGGGCCGCAGACTCGATCGAGGCCGGCATCGGGCTTGCGCGGGAAAGCATCGAAACGGGCAACGCACTGGCCAAGCTCAGGAACATGGTCAAATACTCGGACGAAAGAGTGATATAGATGGGAACGATACTGGATGAAATCATTGCACAGAAGAAAGTGGAGCTGGACACCTTGCCTGAAGGGCCTCTTAAAGTCGACAGGAAGCCGGTTTCACTGGCGGAAAAGCTAAGGTTTTCAAGTACGATGGCGGTCATCTCCGAAGTGAAGCGTGCTTCACCGTCCAAAGGGGATATCAATCAGGCTGTCGACCCGGCGGAGCAGGCGGCCAAATATGCCGGGGGCGGAGCAGACGCGGTGTCGGTACTCACGGACCAGAAATTTTTCTCCGGTACAATGGAGGATCTCGGACTGGTGAAACGGATTGTGGATGTGCCGGTGCTCAACAAGGATTTTATCATTGATGCGCGTCAGATTGACAACGCCTGCCGGCACGGAGCGGACGTCATACTGCTCATCGTGGCGGCGCTCGATGACGCTTCACTCAAAGCCCTCTACAATCATGCAGAGTCGCTCGGCCTCGATGTGCTGGTCGAAGTCCATGATGAAACGGAAATGGAACGTGCCCTCAGGATAGAACCGGAAATCATCGGCATCAACAACCGGGACCTGAAGACTTTCACGGTGGATATTGCGAATACGGAAAAATTGCTCGGGAAATACCGGGACTCCGGTCCCTTGTTCATAGCAGAAAGCGGCATCCGGACGCGGGCGGACGCACTCAGGATGCAGCGTGCCGGCGCCAGAGGACTGCTGGTGGGTGAGACGCTGATGACGGCGGATGACCCGGCTGGAAAGATAGAGGAACTGAAGGTGACGGTATAGATGAAAGTGAAAATATGCGGTGTCCAGACGGTGGAAGCGGCAAAAGCAGTCGAGGACAGCGGCGCGGACATGATCGGATTTTTATTCGCCGACAGCCGCCGCCGGGTGACGGTCGGGGAAGCAGAGAAAATTGCCGGGGCACTGGGTCCGGGCATCAGAAAGGCTGGCGTGTTCGTGAATGCCGGCAAGGATGAAATCGATGAAGCCATCCGGCGCGCCGGCCTCGATTATGTACAGCTTCACGGTGATGAGGACGGAGATTTTGCCAGGTCGCTCGATGCACGCATCATCAAGGCGTTTTCACATGCCTCACCCTGTACTTACAGGGAGATGTTCAGTTTCCCGGCAGACTTCATACTGATTGACAGCGGCAGCAGCGATTATCGCGGCGGCACCGGCAGAGTGTTCGATTGGTCGGCCCTTGAGCATCCTGACATAGACAAAGAACGGCTGATACTCGCCGGCGGACTCAATGCAGGCAACATCAGAGCAGCCTGCAGCCGGGTCGGCCCGCACGCGGTGGACCTCTCAAGCGGTGCGGAGACGGATGGTGCCAAGGATCCAGAAAAGATAAAGGATATCATGAATGAAGTGAGGAGTGTAAATGATGGAGAAAACTTATAGCCAGCCGGATGCCCGTGGATATTACGGGGAGTTTGGCGGCAGATATGTACCCGAGACGCTCATGAGCGCGGTGAAGGAGCTTGCGGCCGCATACAGTGAAGCGAAGGAAGACCAGGAATTCCAGCATGAGCTGGAGGCGTACCTGAAGGATTATGTCGGCAGGGAGACGCCGCTGTACCTGGCCGAAAACCTGACGGAACGGTGCGGCGGTGCAAAGATCTATCTCAAGCGGGAGGACCTGAACCATACAGGCGCCCATAAGATCAACAACACAATTGGACAGGCGCTGCTGGCCCGCCGCATGGGCAAGCGGAAGATTGTTGCCGAGACGGGTGCCGGCCAGCACGGCGTGGCGACCGCCACTGTATGTGCGCTGCTGGACCTGGATTGTGTGGTGTTTATGGGGAAAGAGGACGTGAGGCGTCAGGAACTGAATGTCTTCCGCATGGAACTTTTGGGTGCCCGGGTTGTCAGCGTAGACCAGGGGCGCGGCACACTGAAGGATGCGGTGAACGAGGCACTCCGCTACTGGGTGGAGAATGTCGATGACACCCACTACATTCTGGGCTCGGCGCTCGGACCGCATCCGTTCCCGGAGATTGTCCGTGATCTGCAGTCGGTCATCGGCAGAGAGACCAGGCAGCAGATGGTGGACAGTGAAGGCAGTCTGCCTGATGCGGTAGTAGCATGCATCGGAGGCGGCAGCAATGCCATCGGCATGTTCCACCCATTCATTGAAGAGAAATCGGTAAGGTTGGTCGGTGTCGAGGCATCCGGCCGCGGCATAGAGACAGGCGAGCATGCATCCTCTCTCACAAATGGCCACATCGGCGTCCTCCACGGTGCAAAGATGCACCTGCTCCAGGATGAAGCGGGACAGATCCAGGAAGCCTATTCGATATCCGCAGGGCTCGATTATCCGGGGATAGGGCCGGAGCACAGCCATCTCGAAGCAATCGGTCGTGCAGAATACGCACATGTTACGGATGAGGAGGCGCTACGGGCCTTCGAAGTGCTGTCACGGACAGAAGGCATCATCCCGGCACTTGAAAGTGCCCATGCCGTCGCCCATGCGCTGAAGATGGCACCGGAGATGGAAAAGGGACAGAGTCTCGTCATCTGCCTGTCGGGCAGAGGAGACAAAGATGTTGCCGAAATCAAGGAACGGCTGAAGGGGGAAGACGTATATGAGTAAATTCAAGATGGAAGATACATTCAACAGGCTGGAAGCAAAGGATGAAAAAGCCTTTATCGCCTATATTATGGCCGGTGACGGCGGATTGTCTGATCTCGGACGCCAGATACGGGATCTTGAATCGGCAGGTGTATCGATCGTGGAACTCGGTATTCCATTCTCGGACCCTGTGGCGGATGGTCCGGAAATCCAGGCGGCGGGCCGGCGTGCACTGGCCGAAGGTGTGACGCTTGAAGCGGTGCTTTTGGAACTCGCCCGCATAAAGGCAGAAATCAGCATTCCCGTTGTCATCATGTCATATGCGAACCCTGTACTCAGGCTCGGGACAAAGAAGTTTGCCCGGCTGGCGCATGAAGCGGGTGTCGCCGGTGTCATCCTTCCGGATGTCCCGTTCGAACAAGAGGGCGAATTCGGTGAGCCGCTTGCCAAGTACGACATCGCAAACATACGCTTCGTCACACTGACGAGCAGCCCGGAGCGGATCCGGGAAGTGACGGAAACTGCGGAAGGCTTCGTCTACGCGGTGACGGTCAAAGGCACAACAGGCGTGCGTGACGGTTTTGACGATTCCCTCTATGACCATCTGTCACGCATCACCGAAGTGAGCAATGCACCTGTATGTGCGGGGTTCGGTATCAGCACACAGGAGCAGGCAGCGCGGGTGGGTGCGGCATGTGACGGTGTGATTGTCGGCAGTCGCATCGTCAATCTGCTGCATGAAGGAAAGGCGGATGAGATCAGCCAAATCGTCCCGCAGAAAAGCGTGTTGGAAAAAGTGACGTCGAAAATATTTGATTAGTCATGCCCTTTTTATCTACAATATAGAAGATAGATAAACTATTTGGAGGATGCTATGACACACATCAAATTCGATTATAGTAATGTTTCAACATTTTTGAATGAAGAGGAGCTGGACAATCTGAAGCCGTTCGTCTCTGCCGCTCACTCTCTGATCCGGGAAGGCACCGGTGCAGGCAGTGATTATCTCGGCTGGGTCGATCTGCCCAAAAACTATGACAGGGAAGAGTTCGCCTGTGTGAGAAAAGCAGCGGACAAAATCAGGGGCGACTCCGATGTACTGGTCGTCATCGGAATCGGCGGCTCCTACCTGGGTGCCAAGGCGGCTATTGAAATGATGGCGCCGACTTTTGGTCAGGATGGTCCGGAAATCATATTCGCCGGCCATCACCTTTCCAGCCATTACATGAACGAACTCAAAGACCATCTGAAGGACAAGGACTTCTCCATCAATGTCATCAGCAAATCCGGTACGACGACAGAGCCGGCCATCGCATTCCGCGTATTCAAGAAGCTGCTCGGGGAAAAGTATGATGATCCGACGGACCGCATCTATGTCACGACAGACAAAGAGAAAGGGGCGCTCAACACACTCGCCAAAGAGCAGGGGTATGAAATGTTCGTCGTGCCGGACGATGTCGGCGGCAGATATTCCGTGCTGACCGCTGTGGGACTCCTGCCGATAGCCGCTTCAGGCATCGACATCAGCCGGATGATGGAAGGGGCGCGTGCGGCAATGGATGATCTGGCGGAAGAGGAACTGGAAGACAATCCGGCCTATCAGTATGCAGCGGTGCGTAACGCCCTCCTGGCCAAAGGATATGATGTCGAGATGCTCGTCAACTATGATGAACGCCTCAAATATTTCGGTGAATGGTGGAAGCAGCTGTTCGGGGAAAGCGAAGGCAAGGACAATAAGGGCATCCTGCCCCACAGTGCAAACTTCACTACTGACCTGCATTCACTGGGCCAGTATATCCAGGAAGGCAGAAGGATGCTGATGGAGACCGTCATCGATGTAGAAACACCGCTGTCCAATCTGACGATCGAAGAGGAGGCGGCGGATCTTGACGGTCTCAACTACCTGGCGGGGATGACAGTCGATGCTGTCAACCACCAGGCGATGACGGGCACGATCCTTGCCCATGTGGACGGCGGTGTGCCGAACATGGTCGTGCAGATTCCGGAGATGGATGCCTATACGTTCGGCTATATGGTCTACTTCTTCGAAATCGCATGTGCACTGAGCGGCTACCTTCTCGGTGTCAACCCGTTCAACCAGCCGGGTGTGGAAGCATACAAGCAGAATATGTTCGCATTGCTCGGGAAATCCGGATATGAAGAATTGCGGGAGCAATTGAATGACAGACTCCGCTAAAAATTATATAATTGTATAGAACTTAAGGCTATATTACAGTGTAATATAGCCTTTCTTAAATAGGACGGGGTTATTAATTTGGAAGCAATATTTGAAAGACTGATGACGCAGGAAGGGCTTGAGCAGCTGTTCCAGGAAGTAGAACAGCTCGGACTCATCGTCGGGTTCCTGCTCGTATTCATGGAATCACTCCTGCCGTTTCTGCCGCTGTTCATCATCGTGGTGGTCAATATAAATTCATACGGTTTCGTACTGGGCTCCCTGTCAAGCTATTCCGGGACGGTACTCGGCAGCTATCTCGTATTCCTGCTCATAAGGTACTTTTTCAGGAGGCCCGCACAGAAATATATCAGAAAGCACAAACGGCTCGAACAGATGCTGTCGTTCATCGACCGGCGCGGTTTCGTATTTCTGTTCGTACTGCTGGCACTACCTTTTACACCGACATCGGTGATCAATGTCATTGCGGCTTTATCGAATCTTAAAAAAGTCGTATACTTGTATATATTACTTGCGGCAAAAGCGATCATGATACTGACGATGTCTCTCGTGGGATACGATGTCACATCATTCTTCACTTCCCCGCTGCGGCTGACGCTGTCAATTGCCGGCCTGGTGCTCATCTATTTCTTTTCGAAGTGGTACCAGAAGTATATCAACAGAAAAATGGATAAATAGGGGTGTGGCATTATGCTGAAAGAGATAAAAGAATGGCTCATTGCGATAGTGGTTGCGGTGGTCCTCATATTGATAATCAGACAGTTCCTGTTCGTATCGTTCACGGTGGATGGTCTGAGCATGGATCCGACATTCGAGGATGGGGACAAAGTGGTGGTCAACAAATTCATTGATAATTTCACCGATTATGAGACAGGTGATGTGATCGTCTTCAATTCCGAAAAAGGGCCGGCCTATGTTAAACGTGTAATCGGCACTCCCGGTGATACTGTCAGAATGGAAGACAAGCAGGTCTATGTGAACGGCGAGGCACTCGATCAGGACTACGTGACCCATACGGAGGATTCATACATGGACAATTTCACACTGGAGGAACTTGGTGTCGAAGAGGAGACGATCCCGGAAGGGAAACTGCTCGTGCTGGGTGACAACCGCCCGGTGAGCCGGGACAGCCGCGATTTCGGACTGGTTGACCAGTCGGCAGTGATCGGGGAAGTCCAGCTCCGTTTCTGGCCTCTCAATGAAATATCCATCAATTTTGACTGAATGGAAAAGACACCCGGATGAAGGGTGTCTTTTGTCTACTCTCAAGGAGTGAAATATTATGACATTAAAGATTTGGACCGGTGTCAGCGGTACCGGCAAGACAGGGCGGATGTTCGAGGACATCCAGGCGGAAACAAAAGGCCGTCCGCTCGGTGCCTCCATCTATATCATTACGCCGACGCAGAATACGCTGAGATATGAAAACATCATCACGGATGCCCGGGACGGCGGCGGGAGCGGCAGTCTCAGAACCGCCGTATTCAGCTTTTCACGCTTCATGTGGCATGTCTTCAACGAGACCGGCCATTCCACACGGGATGCCCTGTCGGAAAGCGGGCATATCATGCTGCTCCACAAGATGATGACGGAGATGAAGAAGCAGCTGTCGTTTTACAGGGACAGCTCGCAATACATAAAATTTTCCCAGAAAGTGCTCGACATGCTCAAAGAACTGAGTGCCTACCGGGTGGTGCCTGACGATCTGAGACGGGCGCAGCCTGAGGCCGGCCGCATGAAGGACAAGTTTTCCGACCTGCAGCTCATCTATGACCAGTGGCTGCTGAGGGCAGCGGAACTCCAGATAGAGGATCTGAACCTGACCGGCCAGTTCATAGACCTCCTCTACTCGGGCGAGACAATCAGATCTCTCGAGGATGCGGTCATCTATATCGACGGCTTCCACAACTTCACCGAAGTGGAATACGCGCTCATCCAGGCGCTTCACACACGCGTGAGGGAGATAAACATCCTGCTCACCCATCAGGGGACGAACAAGGAACTGTTCAGGAAGACCGATGCCGTCATCGAAAGGCTCCGTTTCTTCATGGGAGATGACAGCCTCGAATTCGAACATTTCGGACAGGACTTCAGACGTTCCGAAAAGAAAGGGCTCATCCAGATCGAATCACATTTCGCAGAACAGGAGGCGATGTACGACTACGAGGGGGTGACCATCACCGAAGCTCCAAACGCCCTTGAGGAGATTACTGAAACGGCGCGGGAGATAGAACGCCTCGTGGCAGGCGGCAGTGCCTACTACAGTGACATTGGAATCCTCTACAGGGATGCGTCCTATGAACCAATCATCCGCTCTGTTTTCAGGCGCTTCGATATTTCATATCATATCGACAGGAAAGTACAGATGTACTCCCATCCGTTCATCCAGTTCATCATGGCGCTGCTCGACTGCTACACGAAAAATTACGAATTCAATGCATTCATGAACGTGCTGAAGACAGGATACCTGTGCGAGGATACAGACAGGATGTACATCGATCAGCTGGAGAATTTTGCGCTGGAGCGCGGCCTCGGCGGTGCCTCCCTGTTCGATGATGACAAATTCCGCTATATCACCGTGCCGGACGAAAACGGCGTGCTCCACAATGTCGACAAGAGCGCAGAGTATCAGGACATGATCAGTTTCAAGAATAAAGTCCTGTCGCGCCTTGAGATGCTCTTTGCCGAATTCAGGACGGAGCGGACGGTGCGCGAGTACATCGGCATCATCTATGATTTCCTGATGGCGGAAGGAATAGTGGAGAAGATCACCGAAGAGATGGTGCGTCAGGATGAGAACAACCAGATTCAGGAAAGAGATGAAACCGAGCAGGCATACAATATGTTCATCCGGCTCCTGGATGATGCCTATGTGGTCTATGATGATGAGGCTGTCCGTTTCCAGATTTTCTATGAAGCTTTCATGGACGGCCTTAAAAATGCGGAGTTCAGCCTCCTCCCCTCCACAATAGATCAGGTGATGGTCGGTTCACTCGACCTGTCCAAAGTGGAGAACAAGAAATATATCTTCGTGATCGGTGTGAACCGAGATGCAATGCCCCGGGAAACAAGGAACAGTGACATCATCTCCGATGAGGAAAAGGCGCTTTTCGAACGGGCGGACATCGAATTGTCGCCGAATTCGAGGACGCTCGCCCAGGACGAGCGCTTTGTATTCTATCTCGCCATCACCCGGGCGACCGAGGGGCTCTACCTCAGCTGGAGTGTCACGCTGCCATCAGGGGATATGACAAAGCGCAGCCCGTTCCTCGATGAAGTGATGCCGCATCGCCCGGAGCATGTGCGGAATTACGAATACAGGCGGGTGAGTGAATACAGCCGTTTCAATCCGGAGCGCCTGATATCATCGGCTGCGAGCATGGAGCCGCTGCTGCACCTGAAGATGCGGGAGATGATGGCATCCCAGGTGGATGAACCGTCGGATTTCCTCAGGCTGCCGGAATACCGTCCGTGGATCGAGACGTTCCAGGTGCTCATGAAAGACAGCTGGCATGATTTCTACCCGAGGCTGAGGCGCAATCTGACACACGACAACCGCGCCCGGCCGCTGTCAAAAGAAGCGACGCAGGCGCTGTACGGCGGGGAGATGAATGCGAGTGTGTCGCGTTTTGAGACGTTCCACCGCTGCCAGTTCCAGCATTTCAGTGCCTACGGCCTCAAGCTCAATGTGCGGAAACCGTATCAGGTGGCCCCGCTTGAGCTCGGGAACCTGTACCACGAAGTGCTCTATGATACAGTGACGAAACTTGGTTTTACACTTCTCCACGATGAAGAGAAGATACGGCTGCAGGTGGAGGACTCCGTCGAACGTTTCGCCCGGGCGATCCAGTTCGGCATCTTCGACCATACAGGCTACTATCAGTCACTGAAGCGGCGTGCAGGGGATGCAATCGTCCGCCTGCTCATGTTCATGAGGGATATTGAGGAACTCGGTGACTACAGGATTGCGGAAGCCGAGCTGTCATTCGGCTTCGTGAAAAGTCCGATCGATGAAGTGACACTGACGAGCGGGGACGGCCATACGATCCATCTGCGGGGCAAGATCGACCGCGTGGATATGTATGAGACGAAGGACGGTGCCTATGTGAACCTGATCGACTACAAGTCGAGTGCACGGTCCATCTCGAAAGCGGGCATACTGAACGGCCTCGAACTGCAGATGATGACATATATGCATGTGCTGGTCGAAAAGGGTCCGGAGTATTTCGGCAAAGAGCGCATCAAGCCGAACAGCATGCTGTTCTTCCCGGTCAGGGATCCGCTCATCTCGCTCGCCGGCGAGGAGTCGCTGGAACACGCCGAAGAAGAGCAGAAGAAGCGCATGCGCCCGGACGGGGCATTCATCAATGAAAATCCCGAATACGACGGTATGATCGATGAAACTTCGATCGGCATTACTGCCATGCTGTCAAAGCTCGATGATTACAAAGCGTACAGCGCCTACTACCCGATCTCCGTCACCAAAGCAGGCAAAATAAACAAAGCGACCCGGCAAAGATACTACAGCCCGATGCTGTTTGAATATTATGCGGATCATATCATGCAGATGTACCGGGATACGACGGACCGCATGTACCAAGGCGAGGTGCTGGCTTCACCGATCTACCTGGATCCGTCGAACACTAGGCTGGCGTGTGAAATGTGCGATTTCAAATCCGCCTGCCGCATCGATCCGCTGATCAACCGGCGGGACATCAGGATGAATACGGTGAATGACGAAACGATAGAGAATTTTGAAAGCGGGGTGGAAGACCATGGTCCAGTGGACGGATAAGCAGCTTGAAGCTATTGAATATGAAGGTTCCGATGTCCTGGTGGCGGCAGCTGCCGGAAGCGGAAAGACAACGGTGCTGGTCGAACGCATCATCCGGAAGATACTGGAGGAGAAGTATTCGATTGATGAAGTCCTCGTTGCAACCTTCACGAACATGAGCGCACGCGATATGAAGGAGAAGATCGAGAAGGCACTCAAGAGCGCGTTTCTTGAAAAAAGGGATCCGAGGATATACGGGGAGTCCCTGAAGCTTAAAGAGGCGCACATATCGACGCTGCACAGCTTCTGCCTCCATCTCATACAGATGCACTATAATGTGATCGGCCTGTCCCCGGATATGCGCACACTCGGTGATATCGAGATGAAACTCCGTCTGGAGAATGTGATTTCCAGTGTGCTCGAATCCTATTATATGGCACCGGATGAAGACTTCCGGGTTGTTTCCACCATGCTGTCGACGGATAAGAGTAACGACGGGCTGCTCGGGGCCATACGGGACCTTTATTATACGGCGGTTGCGAGCCCCGATCCACAAGGGTTCCTCGAAGGTAACAGGGACCAGTATATTGATGTGGACCGCCTCGAAGGCATACTCGCTGATCACAACCACAATCTCAGGCTGAAGCTTGATGCGCTTGCTTCAGACCTCGGATTGCTCCGCACCCATTACAGGACGGCGGTGCACGACTCGATCAAGGAGACCCAGGTGGTGGAGGCCTACGATGCACTTGAATCGGCCGTCATGTCTGTCGAGCGTGCGAGTGGTGATGTGTTGGAGGGGCGGCCTGTGGAACTGCCGTCATTTCCCCTCAAGGACGGCCGTTCGGCCTTCATCAAAAATATTGCCGATCCTGATCACAAGGCGGCGCTGCTCGCCGTGCACAAGCGCGTGCGCGACCGCTACAACGAAGTGCGGGACGCGCCAACGTATGATCTTGAGCGAGTGAAGGCTGAGCTCGCTCCGATGAACGGGGCCAACAACACACTCATCGATATCGCACTCAAGGTGATGGAGAGGTTCAGGCAGCAGAAGCGTGCGCGGAATGAAATGGACTTTTCGGATTATGAACATTATGCCCTCCGTATACTGAACGCCGGGGACGGCGCGGTCGGGGAGCGCTACCGCCGCCAGTTCAAGGAAATCATGATCGATGAGTACCAGGACATCAACCGGGTGCAGGAGGCAATCATCCAGACGCTTAAGAGCGGCGGGGAATCGGATGGCAACCTGTTCATGGTGGGCGATGTCAAACAGTCCATCTACAAATTCCGCCAGGCGGACCCGTCTTTGTTCATCACCAAATCTGAGCGATTCAGGACAGGGGGCAGTGGCCGGCTGATCAGCCTGAACCACAACTTCCGCTCACGCGGGGAAGTGCTCGGCCTTACGAACACGGTATTCGAAAAGATCATGGACCCTGAAGTCGGTGAGATTGCGTATGATGACACGCACCGGCTTGTACAGGGGAACTATCTTGACGAGGCACCGCTCCCCTCGGAGTGCCATATCATCGAAAACAAGGCTGAATATGGCGGTGATGCGGAGATAAAGCATATCATCGATGTAGTCAGGGACCTTGTAAAAAAAGGTGTGGCCTACAGGGATATTGTCATCCTGACGCGCAACACGCGGGATAATGAATCCTACCGCAGGCTGCTGGGTGAAGCGGAGCTGCCGGTGTTCGTCAACAACCGCTCGGGTTATCTCGACACGCTTGAGATCCGCACGATGATCAGCATCCTTTCCGTCATCGACAATCCGCTTCAGGACGATCATCTGGTCGGCATGATGCGGCTGCCGATGTTCGGTTTCACAGAAGACGAGATTGCGCGGATCCGTGCATCATCGGACGCGGATTACATGTACGGGGCGCTGATCGAATATGATGGCCCGGCGGTGGTGATGAAGAAGCGCCACGAATTCCGGGATGCACTCCGGACGCTCCAGGAATATGCGCGGTATATGAGTGTGCCGGAACTGATTGATGAGATCTATCTCGAGTTCAGCATCCTCGAATATTTTGCCGGTCAGAGAGGCGGTATATCAAGGCGTGCGAACCTGAATGGCTTCATAGAAAAAGCGCGTGAATTCGAAGCCATGTCCCATCTGTCGTTGTATGAATTCATCTCGTATATCCACCGCATGATTGATGACGGACAGGACTTCGGGGAAGAGAACACCGTGTCGCCGGACGATGACACACTCCGTGTCATGACGATTCATGCTTCCAAGGGGCTTGAATTCAATTATGTGATCTATGCGGGGCTCCACCGCCGGCTGAACATGATGGACGTTTCGAAAAAGGTCAGCGTCCACCCTGAAGCGGGCATTGCGATGAAGCGGTTCATGCCGGAGGCACTTGCAGTGATGCCGAGCATCCATTCAGAAGTTGCGGCCAGGCAGGTACTCCGGGAGCTGATCAGCGAGGAGATGCGGCTTGTATATGTGGCGATGACCCGTGCGATCGACAAGCTCATCATGCCGCTGGTCTACGACGGGGAGTATAAGGAGAAATATTCCTATGAACCCGGGCTGATCAATGCGGACGACAGGCTGAATGCCCGGACCATACAGGACCTTATCGCACCGATTTTCATCAATGAGGATATGCCGTTCCTCACGGTGGAGTATGTTGAACCACCGGAGCACACCGGAACGGATGGCAGGCGTTACGCCTCGCTTTCTGAACTCGAGGGGCTGAAGGTGCCGGACAATGAACTGCTGAGGGAGAGGCTGTTCTATAAATACCCGCATCAGGCCGGGACCCGTACCGTATTCAAGGAGTCCGTGACGGAAATCAAACGGCGCAACGAAACGCCGCCGGATGACAGTGCAGTCATCCGCCATGACCGGGCACCGAACCTGAAACTGCCGAACTTCCGCAACGAGACGCTGGATGCACCCGTCTTCGGTACTGTGATGCACCAGATGATGATGCACATGATGAACCGCTACGACGAAGTGCGCAGGCTCGAAGCTGTGGAACGTGCCGCATACATCAGGCGTCTGGTTGAAGACAATACCCTGGAAGACATGCTCATCACCGATATGCACAGGGAGAAGATGGTGGAGAATATAGAACAGTTCCTGACAGACAGTGTGATGGCCGAACTGCTGGCACGTCAGAAATCCATCCATACGGAGATTCCGTTCATCATGAATCAGAAGGCGATCGGCTACTCGGAATACGAGGACCAGATGGTTCAGGGGATCATGGATGCCCTGCTCGAGATTGACGGCAGCTACGTCATACTCGACTACAAGACGGACCGCGTGGCGGGCACCGGACTCGGACCATCGGACCTCGTGGAGAGATACCGCACACAGATGGATATATACAGGCGCTCTGCGATGCAGGCTCTCGGCAAAGATGTTACTGTTTACCTATATTTCTTTGATTATGGAGCGATTAAAATTGAAAACTGAAGAAAGCAGCATCAGATTCATCCTGGCCATCACACTATTCCCGGTACTTCTCATGAACGGGATGTACTACATGATGCCGTTTGATGCGATAAATGTATATGAATATCTGAGCGGCGACGCGCTCAGCTCATATCATCTGGTCAATATATTCACCGGCAGCGCCGTCATGCCGCTGGTCGCGCTCATTACCGGCTACATGCTGAACCATTGGCGGGACAGGGGGGCTATGGACCTTGTCAAAATAACAATCACCGTCTTTCTCGCAGGCACCATGCAGTCGGTGTTCATCTTTGCCTGGGATTTCCTGCCGGGACTTGCACTGATGGCACTTGTGGGGATCATATTCCTGAAATCGAAATGGTTCGTGCCCATGATTTCGGCGGTCCTCCTGTTCGTCTTCCACATGGCCGTGAACGTCCTGCCGGATATTTTGGAAAATATCGGTTCGCCGACGGATAAGATGTATTCGGCCATCCAGACGGTGAATGAACAGACCAGTGTGTACAGAAGCAGCGATTATTTCGCAATCATCAGCAAAAATATCGAGATATTCACAGGCGACATCCCCGGCACGGTGTATACCCTTCTGTTCACCGTCCTGCCGTGGCTGCTCTTCGGCCTGGCGCTGTCCAAAGTCGGCATCAAAGACGTGCTCGCTGCAAACCATATACTCACAGTTGCGATGTTCATCACGCTGGCGGGCGGCGGGCTTGCCCTCAAGCTGATCCAGGTCGTCACACTCGGGACCTACAGCGGCACGCTGCTGGCTGATAATTTCGGCGGTCCCGTCCTCGCCCTCGGATATTTCATCCTTCTCCTGTTCACGTCAGCCGTCATTCCCCGGAAGGCCGGGGCGCTGTTTGCACCGCTCGGCAGCAGGGTACTGACGATGTATATAGCCGGCAACATCCTGCTGATATTCATTTTCTACGGAATCGGATTCACCGCTTACGGCGACATCAGCATACTCTCGATGGTGCTGGTCATGACGGCGGTCTACGTATTGTTGCTTGCCGGCGGGGTCTTATCCCGGAAAGCCGGGGGCATTGAGACACTATTTACGGATAATTCAGATAAATCCGGGGAAAACTGACCGGTTGTCTGTTATAATGGACAAAACAACAAAAGGAGCGTAATCCATGAAATTTTTGACATTTGACTACGGAAACCAGACTTACTACGGGGTTAAGGTAAAGCGTGAGGAGAGTGCATGGATACTGCCGAAGCTGTTTGAGGATTTCGGCAGTGACGCGGGCTATCCGAAGACGCTGCTCGAAGGGATATCAACATACAACACTCTGGATTTCCAGGAAATCGTAAGAAAATTAGTGGAGAAGGCGGACCAGTCCGGCAATCCGGACCAGTATAAAGCACCGTTTACGGACATAGAATTCCTTGCGCCGGTGACGCCGCCGAACAACGTGATTGCATTTGGACGCAACTATAAAAAGCACGCAGAGGAGCTGGACAACGAAGTCGAGAGCCTCTATGTGTTCACGAAAGCTGCAACAAGCCTCGTCGGGGATGAGGCTGTCATTCCGGACCACAGGGACGTGACCAGCGCACTCGACTATGAAGGGGAGCTCGGCGTTGTCATCGGCAAGCGTGCGGACAGGATAGAAAGTTCGATGGCACTCGATTACATCTATGGCTACACGATCATCAACGACATCACGGCACGCGACCTGCAGAAGAAGCACTTCCTGCCGTTCCTGTCCAAAAGCCTGAAGGGCGGTTGCCCGATGGGACCGTTCATCGTCACGAAGGATGAGCTGCCGAATCCGGAGCAGACGTCCATCGTTACGAAGGTGAATGAGGAAATCCGCCAGGACGGCAGCACATCGGAGATGGTGCTGAAGCTCGATGAACTGATTGCGGAAGTTTCCAAGTATGTCGTACTTGAACCGGGTGACATCATCGCAACCGGTACGCCGGGGGGCGTCGGCGCCGGGATGACCCCGCCGCAATTTTTGAAAAAGGGTGACGAAGTCCGCATTTCCATCAATGGAATCGGCACACTTACGACATATATCGGGGAATGAAAATCCGGCCGGATATGTTAGAATGGTAAGTGATTCACAAAAGAAAGGGAGATTTCATGATACACTTGCACCTTACAGCAATTGTCCTTGCAGTTGTATTCTTCTTCATCACTTACTTCTCAATTAAAAATCCGGGGGATCCGGATGCAAAGTATGCAAAAGTTCCCCATATGATTGCAAGACTTTTTTATGTTGTCGTGCTGGTATCCGGCCTCGTCGTGTTCATCCAGGCGATGGGCATCAACGGCATGCTGTACGGCCTCAAATTCCTTGCCGGCCTGTTTACAATCGGTCTGATGGAAATGGCAGTCATAAGGAAGAGGAAAGGTACCGGACAGCCGCTGTTCATCATATTCCTGGTGCTTGCGGTCATCACGATCGGGCTTGGCATCTATCTGCCGATGGGACCGGTCACCGGGATGTTCAGATAACATTGTTGAAATCAGACACTCTTTTAAGGGAGTGTCTTTTTTATGGGATTTTGTGAACATTTTTTGAAAATATGATATTTTTATTTTTAATCTAGTATACTGGGGATATTAGACAAGAAGGTAGGATCACAATGCAGAAATTATTGAAATACATAGTTGTGGCGCTGGTTGTGGGCAGCATGTTCCAGCAGGATGCATCAGCCCGGGAAAAGCCGCATGACCGCATCTATACAGTTGTCGTCGACCGTTTCCTCAATGCGGATGAATCGAATGATGTCAATGTGACGGATGACGAGACAGAGCCGCTTCCATTCGGCGGGGACTTTCGCGGCATACAGGAAAATCTGGAATACATACAGGACATGGGATTCGACACACTCATGCTGTCGCCGGTCTTTGACAAGTCGGATGAGGACTATCTGGGCTACGACGTGGAAAATTATGGAGAGGTTGAGGAGTCATTCGGCGGAGCGGAAGGATTACAGTCGCTCGTCGATGCCGCGCATGAGATGGATATGAAAGTCGTCGTCGACATGCCGGTGAGTGCGGTGGAGGGCTACGAAACCCTTCAGGATCCTGAGCTCAATGAACTCCAGCAGGAGTATTACTCTGAGGTTGCTGATACGGAGTTCATCGACATCAGTGTGCCGGAGAATCAGGATGCCTACAGAGAGATGGCGCAGTCCTTCGTTGATGAATTCGGCATCGACGGCCTCAGCATGAACGTGGTACAGGACGGCGTGGATGCCCGCGAATTCATGCCAGAGGGCGTGACGACATACGGAATACTCGGCAGCGAATCGGTCGGGGCGGAAGGGTTCGACCATGTCGCTTCAGAATCCATGAGGAAGGACATCGCAGAAGCCTTCAGTACGACGGATAAGGCGATCCCATCCTATCCGGAAGACGGGCAGATGCTGCTTGCAGATCACTGGTTCACCGAACGCTTCACCATGCATGCAGCTCGGGAAAACATGTTTCCGGGCACCCGCATACAGCAGCTCACCGCGTACCTGTACGGCTACCCCGGGCCCATCAGCTTTCAGTACGGTACGGAAGTCGCACTGAACGGTGACATCATCCCTGCGGTGCACAGGCAGATGGATCTCTGGACAGACCAGGAAGTCGTCGACTACATCAAGCAGATCAACACCGTATTCACGCAGCACAAACAGCTGCTCGGCGGTGAGGTGACGGAATTGAAATCAGGAGAAAACGGCCATTACGTCGTCCGGTACGACACCACTGACGTCGATTTCATACTGAACATCAACGACACCTCAAGGACCGAAAACTTCAACGTCCCGCTTGAAGCCGAGGATAGGGGCAAGATGATGAGCGGCATGCTCATCGGAGACAAGCTCAGATCCGTTGAAGGACAGGACAGCTATAACGCCATCCTCGATCGGGAAGAGGCGGAACTCTACGCCATCACTGAAGAGACCGGTCTCAATAACGGTTACGTCTACGCCGGACTCATCATCTTCGGCGGATTCGGAATATTCATCTGGATCGTAGCCAAACGCCGTAAGCCAAAAGAAGATATGTAATGATTTGTGAGAGAGGCCGGCGGGGCCTCTTTTTTGGCGGGGCGACGTCCGGATAGCTGAACCGAAATTCCAAACGGAGGCCGGCAAACTCATTTGATGGCCACGGTCCGATTCACGGAGGCCGATAAGCATTGTTGCCGGCCTTCGTGGCATGAACGGCGGCCGCTAAACTGTCCTGCCGGTCACGATTTCAGTCACCAGGGCCATCAACAGCCGTTGCCGGCCTCCGTTTTGTCGTTCTGGAGTGCTTTCCGGACACGGTGCCGTCTGCGGTGTCCGCCAAAGGGGTTTCCCGGACACGGCGGAAATTGGGGTGTCCGCCGCACCCCCGCACCCCCGCAC
>Ga0079226_10001573_pt1 | contig 17521 bp, 15 predicted proteins | sample Poulit2014_FD_76345 | JGI IMG/M metagenome (GOLD analysis project Ga0079226, IMG submission 76345) | Agricultural soil microbial communities from Georgia to study Nitrogen management - Poultry litter 2014 | ecosystem: Environmental > Terrestrial > Soil > Agricultural land | place: USA: Georgia...
GATTTTATTTTCTAATGATATATCTTTTATTCATGAGAGTAAATAAAAAAAAACCCTTAAATTTTATTTTTAAGGGCTTAGTATTTTAAAGAGGTTATTTTACTTTCTTTTCAAAACTTTCTCTACTTTTGTGATAATAGATTTTGCGTTTAATCCGTATTTTTCCATTAATTCCGCAGGGGTTCCGCTTTCTCCAAAAGTATCTTGGGTGGCGACAAATTCTTGTGGGACAGGATGATTTTCAACTAAAACTCTGGCTACGCTTTCTCCTAATCCGCCTAAGAAATTATGTTCTTCTGCAGTAACTACACAACCCGTTTTTTCAACAGATTTTAAAATCGCTGCTTTATCGATTGGTTTGATGGTGTGAATATTAATCACTTCTGCAGAAATTCCTTTTTTCTCTAATTCTTCTGCAGCCAATAAAGCTTCCCAAACCAAATGTCCGGTAGCAATAATAGTCACATCTTTTCCATCGATGAGGTGCAATGCTTTCCCAATTTCAAACTTCTGATCTGCTGGGGTAAAATTCGCTACTTTTGGTCTTCCAAAACGTAGATAAACTGGTCCGTTGTGTTCAGCAATAGCTAAAGTTGCGGCTTTGGTTTGGTTGTAATCACAAGGATTAATTACCGTCATTCCCGGCAACATTTTCATCAATCCGATATCTTCTAAAATCTGATGCGTTGCGCCGTCTTCTCCTAAAGTTAATCCAGCGTGAGAAGCACAGATTTTCACATTTTTACCAGAATAAGCAATACTTTGTCTGATTTGGTCATACACTCTTCCTGTAGAAAAGTTAGCAAAAGTTCCTGTAAAAGGAATTTTCCCGCCGATAGTTAATCCAGCTGCCATTCCCATCATATTGGCTTCTGAAATTCCTACTTGAAAAAATCTTTCCGGATGATTTTTCTTGAATTCATCCATTTTTAAAGATCCCGTCAAATCGGCACAAAGCGCCACTACATTTTCATTGGTTTTTCCCAATTCGGTTAAACCTGCTCCAAAACCTGATCTTGTATCTATATTTCCTGAATTTTCGTATTTCATTTTTTTAATCTTGTTGTGTTGATAGTTATAGTGGATAATCTCCTAAAGTTTCTGGATTTTGAGCCAACGCATTTTCCAATTGCTCATCATTAGGGGCTTTTCCGTGCCAAGCATGAGTGCCCATCATAAAATCTACGCCATTCCCCATTTCGGTGTGCATCAATACACAAATCGGTTTTCCATTTCCAGTTTTACTTTTGGCTTCTTTCAAACCGTTGATTACGGCTTCGATATCATTTCCTTTTTCAATATCTAAAACTTCCCAACCAAAAGCTTCAAATTTAGCTCTTAAGTTTCCTAAAGGAAGTACATCATCTGTAGCGCCATCAATTTGTTTTTTGTTGTAATCTACTGTCGCAATAAGGTTGTCGATATTATTTCCAGCAGCATACATAATGGCCTCCCAATTTTGTCCTTCTTGCAATTCTCCATCGCCAAGAAGCGTATAAATCAGGTGCTCATCCTTATTGAGTTTTTTGGATTGAGCTGCACCAATAGCTACAGAAAGTCCTTGACCTAAAGAACCAGAAGCCACGCGAATACCAGGTAAATCTTCATGTGTGGTAGGATGACCTTGCAGGCGAGAATTAATTTTTCTGAAAGTAGCCAATTCTTCTACTGGAAAAAATCCACTACGCGCTAAAACGCTATAAAAAACGGGCGAAATATGCCCGTTAGATAAGAAAAATAAGTCTTCATTTTTACCGTCCATAGAAAAGTCGGTTGAAAACTTCATAATTTCTTGGTAAAGGGCAGTGAAAAACTCAGCACAACCTAAGGAACCTCCGGGGTGACCTGAATTTACGTTGTGGGTTTGTCGAAGAATATCACGACGAACTTGTGTGACAAAATCTTTTAATTGATTCAGATTTGACATGTGTTGAATGTTTTAGTTTTGCAAAAATAATGAATTTGAAGGGAATATCAGACCCAAAGCAAGTCGATTTTTAAGCTTGAAATAAGCGATGAGATTTCTTTTCAAAAACAGCAAATAGCAGCTGAAATCATTTTTTAATCTGCAAGACTTGAATTTAAAATTCAAAATTAATAATGTCCAATATAAATTGAAAAACTTTTCGACTGCTCGAAGTGACTTCTATATTACTTACTGTCAATCAGTTAAATATCTGGTCGAGTCTGCCAACCTTGTTGGGGATAAGCTGCAGTCGAGACCTTTTAAATATTCAACCCAAACATAATAAAATATTTATAAAAAACCTTTAAATATAAGGATTTAGAAGATTTGCAGGAAATCTTTTAGGACGCTATTGATTCAAAATCATTAAAACTTTTTAAGAAACAGCGATTTTTTGTTAATTTTCACTAAATTTGAAGGAGTTTGTTTGTAAATATTAAGTTAAAGATTATTGATATGCGTGTATTTTATTTATTTTTAATTTTGGTTTTACCAGTTTTTACTGTTTTTGGTCAGCACGAAGAGTTTTTGGAAGAAGAATTTTGGTATTGCACCAAAATAATTTTGTTTGGAGGAAGAAGTGATTGATTATGAACTTTTGTCTGTGGATAATGAATATTATTATGGAGCTATTATAGAAAACTGGCATTCTTATGATGGTAGTGAGGTATATTCTTCTATAGAGTTTTGTGATGAAGCTTGTAATTCAGAAATTTATTTAATGGAAGAAGGAGAATTGCAAAACGGAGTAATTTACTGTTTGGCTTCAGAATCGTCTTCTGATTTAAATAATTTTTGTGGGAGTTTCCGTATGTTTTGGGAACAGGTAGGGGATTATGTAACGGTAATTTATGAGATTACAGAAGAAGAGGATTATAAAGAACTAAAGATTACCGATTCAGAAGGGAATCAAACTTTTTATCGAAATGTAGCTCCGTTGTCTGTAGAAAATTCAGAGTTTTCCAATTTGAAAATATATCCAAATCCGGTTCGGGAAATTGTTCATTTTGATCACCTTAAAGTTGAAACACAACTCCGGATTTATGATTTGGCAGGTAAAGAAATGATGAAGGATGTCTTAGAAGAAAATCAAGCTCAAGTTAATCTAAACTTTCTTTCCAAGGGAATTTATATTTATACATTAAAATCCGATAAGTCCGTAAAAACCGGTAAACTAATAAAGATATAATCTTTTTTCAATCAGCTTTAATTTCTCTCCTTTCCTTATCTTTGCCGTTGATAATTTGCAAATATGGCATTTGAATTAAAAAAACAAGACGAAGAAACCAAAGCAAGAGCAGGGGTTTTCACCACAGATCACGGAAAAATTGAAACGCCAATTTTTATGCCGGTGGGAACGATTGCGAATGTGAAAGGAATTCACCAAAGAGAATTGAGAGAAGACATCAAGCCTGATATTATATTAGGAAATACGTATCATCTGTATTTACGTCCGCAAATGGAGGTGATGAAAGCTGCTGGTGGATTGCATCAATTTATGAATTGGGACAAACCCATATTGACAGATAGTGGTGGTTTTCAAGTTTTTTCGCTTTCAGACAATAGAAAAATCAAAGAAGAAGGCGTTCATTTCAGATCTCATATCGATGGATCAAAACATATTTTTACGCCTGAAAGTGTGATGGATATTCAACGCACAATTGGTGCGGATATTATTATGGCTTTTGATGAATGTATTCCTTATCCAGCAGATTATACGTATGCAAAAAAATCTACTGCACGCACGCATCGTTGGTTAGACAGGTGTTTTTCCAGGCTGAAAGAAACCGAACCGCATTATGGACACCAACAACATTTATTTCCGATAGTGCAAGGGGGAGTTTATAAAGATTTGAGAATTCAATCTGCAGAATACATCGCCTCAAAAGAAGCTACAGGAAATGCAATTGGCGGATTATCAGTAGGGGAGCCCACCGAAAAAATGTATGAGTTGACAGATGTGGTAACCGATGTTTTGCCAAAAGACAAACCCAGGTATTTGATGGGTGTGGGAACTCCAGCAAATATTTTAGAAAACATTTCCCTTGGAGTAGATATGTTTGATTGTGTGATGCCCACCAGAAATGGAAGAAATGGAATGCTTTTCACTTCAGAGGGAATCATCAATATTAAAAACCGAAAATGGCGTAAAGATTTTTCTCCTATAGATGAAATGAATCATACTTGGGTAGATACAGAATATTCTAAAGCATATTTACGACATTTGTTTACAGTAAATGAAATGTTGGGTCGCCAGATTGCCAGTATTCATAATTTAGGATTTTATATGTGGTTGGTTCGCGAAGCGAGAAAACAAATTTTAGCCGGTACTTTCAAAACTTGGAAAACACAGATGATGGAAAAATTAGAAAGAAAATTATAATTGATGAAAATTTTAGATTGGTACATATTAAAACGTTATTTAGGCACTTTTGGAGTGATGATGTTGTTGTTTGTACCCATCGGAATTACCGTAGATTTAGCTGAGAAAATCGGAAAAATCAGAGATCACGAAGTGCCACTGCAAGAAGTGATCATCTATTATATGGATTTTACCGTTTTCTTTGCCAATTTACTTTTTCCTATATTGTTATTTCTATCCATCATTTGGTTTACTTCAAAACTGGCAAGCAATACAGAAATTGTTGCTTTCTTGAGTTCAGGAGTCAGCTTTTGGCGATTTTTAAGACCTTATGTAATCGGAGCAACAATAGTTTGTTTAGGCGCTTTGCTGATGAGTTCTTATTTAGCACCAGAAGCCAGTAAAGGATATAATGAATTCAAGTATAAATATCTCAAAAGAACACAAGTCAAAGAAACAGAAGATGTATATAGGCAAATCAACGACAACGAATATATTTACACTTCTTATTTCCGACCAGAATCTAATCGAGCTAATGATTTTGTGTTAGAACATTTTAATGACGAAGGAAAAATGACTTTAAAGTTGACGGCTTCCACTTTAAAATACAACCCAGAAGATTCTACTTATACTTTAGTGAATTATAAGAAAAGACACATCACAGCAGAAGAAGATATCTTAGCAGGCGGTTCAAAATTAGATACGGTTTTACCTTTTGATTTTGATGCACTTGCGCCAGCTTCTTATATGGCAGAAACTTTAAATTATTTTGAATTAAAAGAATTTATCGAACAACAAAAAAAACACGGAGCAGGAAATATCAATCGTTATAAAGTAGAAAGTTATAAAAGATGGAGTGTTCCCATTTCAGCTTTTATCTTGACTATAATTGCTGTTTCCGTTTCTGCTATGAAAAGAAGAGGCGGAATGGGAGTCAATTTAGCCATCGGAATTTCCATTGCTTTTTTATATGTTTTCTTAGATAAAATTTTCGGAACCATAGCAGAACAATCCACTTTTTCTCCTTGGTTAGCCGTGTGGATTCCCAATATCGGATTTGGAATTTTAGCTGTTTTTTTGTTGAGAAGAGCAAAACGATAAAATGATTTGCGCAAATTTCAAGCTTTTGTTTTCGACGGATAAATTCAAAAACTCAAAAACATTGAAGTTACTAAACATAAGTTTTCCTATCTTTGTACATTGAAAATTTTTCAAACCTCATTTAATACCATGGAATATTTAGAATTTGAAAAGCCGATTCAAGAGCTGGAAGAGCAATATGCCAAAGCTTGTAAGATTGGAGAGGACAGTGATATAGATGTGAGTGAGACTTGTAGGCAAATCGAAAAGAAAATGGAGAATATAAAAAAAGATCTTTATAAAAACTTGACGGCTTGGCAAAGAGTTCAACTTTCTCGACATCCTAATCGTCCTTATACGTTAGATTATATTAAAGGAATTTGCGGAGATGATTTTATAGAACTTCACGGAGATCGAAATGTTTCAGATGATAAAGCAATGGTGGGAGGCGTAGGAAGAATCGGCGATCAAAGCTTTATGATTATCGGTCAGCAAAAAGGTAGAAACACCAAAGAACGCCAATACCGAAACTTTGGAATGGCAAATCCTGAAGGCTATAGAAAAGCTTTAAGATTGATGAAACAAGCCGAAAAGTTTAATTTACCCATCTTAACGTTAATTGATACGCCGGGAGCTTATCCCGGATTGGAAGCAGAAGAAAGAGGTCAGGGACAAGCCATTGCCCAAAATATAATGGAAATGAGTAGGCTGAAAGTTCCTGTAATTGTAGTAGTTATCGGCGAAGGAGCAAGTGGAGGAGCTTTAGGAATCGGATTGGGAGACAAAGTCATGATGCTGGAAAATTCTTGGTATTCTGTGATTTCTCCAGAAAACTGTTCTTCCATATTATGGAGAAGCTGGGATCATAAAGAAGAAGCAGCGGAAGCTTTAAAACTCACCGCTAAAGATGCAAAAAGCTTGAAAGTAATAGATGCTATCATCACCGAACCCACCGGAGGAGCACATTATGATAAAAATGAAATGTGTGAAATCTTAACAAAAGAAGTATTAAAAGCTTATCAGGAATTGAAAGATTTTTCTTCAGAAGAACTAATTCAAAATAGAATAGAAAAGTATTCTAATATGGGCGTTTATAAAGGGTAAATATTATTATTTATTTATTATAAAAAGGCTGTTTTGAGATTTCTTAAAACAGCCTTTTCTTTAAACCCAAATCAAAAAATCTCATTAAATTAAAACAAAAGTCAGGTTTTATTTCAAAATCAATTTTTTGGTAGTTTGGAATTTTCCTGATCGGAATTTTACCAAATAAGTTCCAGCAGAAAGGTTTTCTAAATTTAAACTGTGGTTTGAGAAACCATTGGGGTTTAACTGAACGCTTATTATTTTTTTACCCATCAAATTATAAATTTCAACCAAGCCTTTCTCACCACGGTTGTCTTCATATAGCAAATTGATATTTCTATCCGTAGTCGGATTAGGGTAAATACTGAAAGCGTTATTTTTATCAAAGTTTTCCATATCCATTTGTTGGGTAACATCTTCGTATTCCAAAGAAAAGTTTCCAGTTTCTGCTCCTTCAAAAGACAAAAAGTGAAAACGATACACCGTACCATCTTCTCTTTTTAAGAAGTAATAAGTGTCTGGATCAACAATATAAGAAGAACCATCAAATTCTTTCCAGTCATATCCTACAGTATTGATGTCCTCAGAAAAATCCAAATCAGCTTCTTCTGCATTTGCGTTGGTGTTTACGGCAACTACCACATTAGGGTTTTGCAAAGCGCCTTGCACCGGATACATCATCACCTCAAGATCGGTTACATATTTTTGGAAGACCAAATCCCAATTGTCCAGTGTTGGATAACCCTCTACAACTTCGTTATTGGTCAAACTGTAAAAGTTGAATAGCTGACCTTCACCTTCTTCATTAGAAATAGTAACTTCCTGTTCATTTTCCCAATTGTTAGAATCCTCATTCCAATCGGCGTATTTAAACGTGTATCCACCAAAAAATTCTTTTAAAAACAATTGTTTATAATTTCCATCAGGATAAGCCAAAATGAAAATAGTATTTCCTTCTAAATGATGATTGCTCGGATTATAATCTGCCCAACCAAAACTGAATTGATCATCTGGATCTCCGCCTTGATCAAAAGCTCCCAAATTCCATAGAGTGTCAGCGTTATAATATTGAGGAGTATGCTCATCAATATCAGCAGGATTTACTGCATTCCAATCATTGGGATCAGTAGACATTTCATAAACTTCGATTTCGAGACCATCGTTTACACGTTCTCCAAAATCAAATGAATCCATTCGATAAAAAGCAATATCCCAAGCATTCACATCAAAGTTCTGTGCTTGTCCCGAATTGAAATCAAGGTAAACTTCCTGGCTATAATCGGGTTGCATGGATAGCTCGAGTACGGTTTCTTGGGCTTTTACCATAAAAGATAAAAAGCCAAACAACATAAAAAAAGTAAAATGTTTCATTGTAAATTAATTATAAATTAGATATTAAATTATTATTGGAGCAGCTCATATTTGAATTTCGGGTAGCCACGAAGCCCGTTTTCGTTTTCCATTGCCATGAATTTTAACTTGTAATAATTTCCTGTAGCATCTTTTAATACATAGAAAATGGTATTCAAAACTCCACGATCTGGAGGAATGGTATTTCTCCAACTGGATCCGATAATACGTTGATCCAAATCGAATTCGCTTTCTTCAATATCAGAGATATTAAATTCATCGTAGTTGTAATCTTCAGTTGAAACACGATAAGCTTTTACATCGCCTAAACTATTAGTTTGCACATAATCGGAGAATCCATATGCCGTTTCTGACCCGGTTCCAGGGAGATTTTCAATTTCGATATTTACTGTAAAATTTAAATCCCAATTTTCGGTTTCAGGTTCCACTTGTGCTATTTGTGAATCAACCACACTGTAAAAAGTGAAGCTGTAGCCTGGAGTTTTGGGAATCGTCGTTTCTTGATATTCAATATCATCCAAGTCAGCATATTGCAACAAGTAATCTTCTCCTTGTCTGAGAATTCTAATTTTTTTCCATCCGCGGTCAGCCCCGGCAACAGCTACACTCCCGGTTTCAGGTTGGTCTGTACCGATCTCATTTCCCATTTTCACTAAATACACTGGATTTTCTTCGTCATTTTCGTTAATTTCTTGAATGGCTAATTCGGCTAAATTTCCATTAGGATGATCTACATATTGATGAGAATCTTCAACTAAAAAATTCATTTTGTTTTTCAACTCACTTACCAAACTTGAATTGGAGTTGATGCTGCTCATGTCTGTAGTTTTCAAAGAACCTGCAAACATATAGAGTGAACTGTTGAGTTTGACATAAAACTCTTCTCCAGAATAAAAGCCTAAATCCCAAATATCACGGCGCACGGCTGTTTCGGTTTGAGAAGCCAAATGCACATAAACCTGATTGGGTTCATTTGGTCCGCCAATTTCAGGAGAAATACTTCCACCAAGAGAAGCAGATTCTGAAAAATTCACCTGCATACTTGTGTTTCCTTGAGCGTAAGCTGGAAAATCAGGAATAATCACTTCAGCGATATCAAATTGAATACTTTTTTCCTCTCCAGACAAAGTATCAGTATGCTTAAAAATGTTAAATGAAATGGAGGAGCTCCCTTTGGAAAAAGGAACAGAGATAACACCATCCGAGATGTTGGGTTCGGAAGTAAAGTCTTTGTCCTCTCCATATAATAAAGTTTCAGAATCATAAGTTAAATCCACTTTTCCGTCTCCGGGCGCAGGAGAGGAAAAAACAATTGCGATGTTTTTAGAAGTTTCTTCACCAGAATAATTATCTGAAGCTTTTTCAAAAGCGACCACAAAATCTTCTTGTCCTGGATAATCGTCATTGCTACAACTTATCGCCAATAACGCAAGAAGAAACAGAGATAGAAACGGAATAGTTTTATTGAATTTAAACCAAATCATAATTTAAAAATTAAGGTGATATAAAAGTTTTATAAAATAAGATCGACCGTAGCCCAAAAGCAGAGAAGATTCTCCACCACCGTGACCAGCATTTGAGCTGGAAGAAGTTTTAATGTCTGTTACATCCAATAGGTTTCTTGCGCCCAAAGTGATTTCCAGATTTCGGTTAAAGAAATATTTTTTGACTGAAGCATCCCACCAGCCGTAACCTTCCTGTCGGGTCTTAGTGATTACGATATCATCGTTTTCCCCAACATTGCTTACAAATTGATCATTCGAGCCGTTGTATTTGAGGTAAGTGGAAAAAACTGTTTTCCACTTTGGCACGCTATACGATAGTTGCCCGGTAAGCTGTAGAGCATATAAATAGGAATCGTCAAAATCTTCTTCACTGTTTAATACTTTGGATTCGCCATTCAACGCTATGCCAACACCTGCCGAAAGTCGGTTCATCGAAAATTTATTACGCAAGGCCATTCCCCAGGTTCGATATTGGTCGATATTGTGGTATTGATAGGCGAGGGGGGAGACCTCTGCAATTATCAAATCGATTTTATCCTTGACATCCAAATACCACACAGAAAATTTGGGCTGGTATCGTAGTTCAGATTCTTGAAAATGGAAATTTTTCTTGAGGTGAAGGAATATTGATTTCCCTTTTTCTGGATTCAAATTCTCATTTCCCCGCAAATCGTGATTAGAATCTACCAAATAGAAATAAAGCTGTTCGAAGTTGGGAATCTTAGGAGAAGTTCCCGCTACCACGCGTAGCTGATAGTCTTTATCAAACTGATATTTCCCGCTTAACGAAATTGCGTATTGATCAGAAAATTTATTGGAATTGATATAGCGGAATCCCGGTCTGAAAGACAAGCGATCGGTGAAATTCAACTCTGCTGAAGTAAACGCACTATAGGAGTTAAGGCGATTGCTTTGGGTGTTTTCAGAGGTGTTTTGTTCAGATAACCCGCTACCTGTTCCTTTGTCCAAGTCCACTTCATAACCCACTTCAAAATTATAACGATCGGAGTTCAGAATTTGATTTAAAGAACCACGCGAATAAAAACCTTCTCGGGTATTGTAATCGTAGCGATCTGAATTGTATTTTTCTCCGGTAATTAGTCTTCTGGTAAAACTTTCGATATTTCGTTTTTGCTCCTGATAGGAAATCGAAAGATCGTAGTTCATCCGTTGTTTTAATTTTCCATTGAAATTCAGATGATGATATAATCGATTGGATCGGAAAACATCGTCATTAACGGTAGGATGAACTGTTTGCGTAGCCTCGTTTTCGTTGAGGTGGACTTTATCTGAAAACTTATCTGTTTGCTCGTGAAAGTATTCGAATTTATAAAAGAAATTAAAATTATTTCCGGTGTAATGCACTAAAGCTTTGGTGCTATTTTGAATTTTCGGCAACCATTCATAACCTCTTAACCGATCGCTTGTATCATCAGAATTAAAATAATACCTGCCTTTTTTATTGCCATAAAATCCCTGAAAGTCATTACGCAAGTACGAAGCTTCTGCATACCAGTGGTCATTGATATTATGCCCGATTTTCAAGGATTGAATATGCCGACCTTTGTCTGACCAATTATATTCATCGCCCAAAGTTTCTTCCTGTACATAAGGCGTGATGGACCATTTGTGGCGCGAGTTTTTCTTCGTAATAATATTGATGACTCCGGTTACGGCATTAGCACCGTATTGTACCGCCATTGCACCTTCCACAATTTCAATTTGTTCGATATCATCCAAGTTGATTTGCGTAATATCAATGGCATTTCCGAAACCTTCATCTCCAACCATGGGTACGCCATCTACCAAAATTTTGATGTATTCTGATCCGAAACCAAACTGCTCAATCCCGCTGCGGCCTTCACCTGCATTGGGAATTACATTGAGATTTAAGGTCTGTTTTAAAACATCATCCAGACTATTTCCCGCCATTTTTTGGATATCGGCTTGGGTGATGACATCCACTTCAAAAATGGACTGATCCACTGATTGTGGACTGAATTGTCCGGTTAAAATCACCGGATCCAAGTCTTGAATACTGTTCAAGTCGAGTTCCAGACTGTCTTTTTGGAGAACGGTATCTTTTTGTTGTGCTAAAACGGATTGGAATCCTCCTAATCCCAATAAAAAGTATAAAAGTAATTTGGATCGCATTTAGATTAATTTAGACCTATTAAAAATAACTAAGCGAGTGCAAATGTAAATGAGAAGAAGAGGGATATGCTTACCTGATTGGGAATAAAACCTACGTTTATCGGAGAAAATTTAATTTTTCTGTTGAAAGTTTTTTGAAGAATTTCAGACAGGAGCACAGGGAAAAATATATTTAGTAATCAAAGGAACTTGAGAAAAATTATGAGATATCTGCATCTTTGCGTGAGAAGAGTTATGATGGATATAGGAAGGAATTATGGTTTTTTAATCGATTTTAGTGGTTCTAAAAATAAAAAATAAAATAAACAGCCAAATTTATTTTGTTTTTATATCTTTGTTCCCTAATAATGAAGCGTAAAAGTAAACATACCAAAAATGATTTTGTAGCTAAAAACCTGGCGGTTTTTATGGTAGCGATTCTCTTTTTTGCACTGATAGTGGAAGCTTTTCACCATCACGACACGTATCAGTCCGATCCGGCAACCACGGCTTCTATTGTAAAATATGCACCTCAATGTGTCATTTGCGAGGTGATTACCAATCAGGCTAATACCAGTTTTATCGGACAGGATTTTACTTTTGAGATCAATCCTCCTTTGGTTTTCATAGAACAACCTTTTGATGCTTACCAACTTCATTTTTACCAACCCACTCTCCAGACTTCCAAAAACAAGGGACCACCAAGCAGCAACTATTTAGTTGCCTGAGATCCCTATTATTGAAGCATAGGATATAAAAAGCAGGCAACATCTGCAAATAGACTTTATTTATAAGCAAAAATAGGTCTGTTTGTTTACCCGATTAGTTGTCAATTCATTTTATCACTGCTTTTTTTGAATCCATATATGCATTCAAAATCCCAATATATCGAATCCGGAAGAAAAGCCATCGCCTTGTTTTTTATGGTGTTGCTATTTTTTGTGTATGACGTTGAAGCCATGCACCATCACAAAAATGTCAGTAATGAAACGCATACCAAACATAAGTTGGCTGAATACAGTCCGCAATGTCTGATTTGTGATCAGTTGCAACATCAGCATCACGACCTAATCGATACTGGATTTGTTACACTGCCGGAGGCTCCTGTTTTTGAGTCACCGAAAAAAGAGTGCTGTTATTTACTTTCAGGTTATGCTTATATAATCTTCATTTCTGCAAATAAAGACCCGCCGCTCACGGATTCGTATAATTTCTGAGCTTTATCAATCGGATCAATAGTATTATCCGGTAAATTTTTATATCAAATTATTAATTGATGAAAATGTATAATCATTTATAAATCAAATGCTTTTATCCATTTTCTGAAAGTTGTTCTCCATAAAAATCAGGAGAAGATTCCTTACTTATCTTATAATGAAATACATTTTAAATTTAATGCTGATCGCTCTATATTCAAGCGTTTATGCACAAGAAAACACTTTAACCATCCGGCTGATTAATAACAATGAATTGGAGGTTCCCGGAGCCGTCATTATCCTAAAAGGATCCCAAGAACAAGCATTGGAAATCGATTTTGGGATTTATGAATTCAAAAACCTTTTCCCGGGAAATTATGAATTAGAGGTTGCAGTGGAAGGATATCAATCTGTAAGCCAACTCATTGAAATGCCGGGAAAAGACAGGCAAATCAGCCTCAAAATAGAAAGCATTCCACAAGCTTTAAATGAAGTTCTTATTCAGGGAAATACAGTGGAAAGGCGAATGAATGAAGCGCAATTGAACTTGGAAGTAGTTGATGAGCAATTTATTCAACGGAATTTGGGAGGGAGTTTAATGCAAAGTCTAAAAAAATTACCCGGAATTGAAACCATTGATATCGGTTCAGGACAATCCAAACCCATGATTCGTGGAATGGGATTCGACCGGATTGCCGTTATTGATAAAGGAATCAAGCACGAAGCTCAACAATGGGGAGCTGATCACGGCTTGGAAATCGATCAATTTGGAATAGGGGAAGTCGAAATTAAAAAAGGCGCGGCTTCTTTTGAATACGGCTCTGATGCCATTGCCGGCGCCATCAATATCAAACCTGCCGCACGACCAAGAAAGCATTCTTTGGGAGGCGATGTTAATTTGTTGGGACAAAGCAACAATACCCTTTACGGCAGTTCTCTTTATCTTTTTGGAAGAACCGATAAATGGTTTGCCACAGGCCGGGTGTCTTATCAGGATTACGGAGATTACAAAATTCCCGATCATCAAATCAGTGTGTATTCCTATCCGGTACAGCTTTATCATAATCGCGTGCGCAACACGGCAGGCCGGGAACTCGATTTTCATTTTAGCACAGGCTATGTCGGCCAAAACTTTAAATCGACTTTGTTTGTAGACAATACCTATAGTAAAAGCGGTTTTTTTGCCAATGCACACGGACTCGAGCCACGGGGAGTAGATACCGAAATGCACGACAAAAGCAGTCGAGATATTTTAAAACCCAACCAAAATGTCAATCACTTTAAGATAATCAGTTTAAATGAATGGCGGTTAGATCAACATACACTGGAATTGGAAGTAGGCTATCAAAACAATCACCGTAAGGAACACAGCGATTTTGTCGGCCATGGTCATATGCCGGCGGTATATCCGGATACCATCCATATCCCTTATGATTTGGAACGGGAATTTAAAAAAGATGTGTTTTCTCTTAATTTGAAAGATGAAATCAAATTTGACCGACACCAACTCAATTTCGGAGTATCCGGAGAAATTCAGGACAATACCATCAGCGGCTGGAGTTTTCTGGTTCCTGCTTATAACCAAAGTACATTTGGCGGATTTGTTCACGATAAATATTTTCTTTCCGACCAACTTATCTTGCACGCTGCTTTACGCTATGATTTCAGTCGAATTCATATCCGGCCTTATGACGATTGGTTTGCTTCCGAACCCGAAACAGGAAACGAACCTCCGGTTTATGTGCAAAGAGCAGAAGAGACCCGAAGAAATTTTAACAGCTTCACCGGCGGAATCGGAATCAATTATAATCTGGAACACTGGAAACTGAAAGCTAATATCGGGAAAAGTTATCGCGTGCCCATCGCCAAGGAATTAGCTGCCAACGGGGTAAATTATCACTATTTCAGCTATGAAAAAGGAAATCCGTATTTAGATCCTGAAGAGTCTTATCAAATAGATGTTTCTGCCAGATTCAAACAGGGCGATTGGGAAGTGGAAATCAATCCGTTTTACAATTATTTTCCCAATTATATTTACTTGAATCCCACTCCCGACCACGATTATTTATACGGTGCGGGCAATCAGGTGTATGATTACCGCCAAAGCAAAGTAGAGCGTTATGGTGGAGAAATGAAGATAAATTACCGAGTTTTAGATAATTTAAATGCAGGCGTGGGAGCCGAATATCTGTATGCCGAGCAATTATCCGGAGATAAAAAGGGATATACCTTGCCGTTTTCGCCACCGCCTTCTGCTTTATTTCATCTTTCTTATGAACCTCAGAAAATCGGCGTTTTTTCAGACACCTATTTTTCGGGAGATTTTCGGTTGACGGCTCGTCAAAACAGAATTGTGCCGCCCGAACAAAAAACGGCCGGCTATGGAGTTTTCGACCTGCAATTTGGTGGAAAATTTCCCATCGGAAAACAACAGGCCGAGTTAAGTATGCAGGTCACCAATCTGTTTAATGCTTCCTATATGGTACATACTAGTTTTTATCGGCTGATTGGAATGCCAGAACGAGGCAGGAACATCGTGGCTTCCCTGAAAATTCCCTTTAATTTTTTAACTCAAAAATAAATTGATATGAAAACAATTAAAAATGTAAAAATGATGCTGCTTTTCCTTGCTTTTGCCGGGTTGGCAGCGGCTTGCTCTAGTGATGACGATTCTTCCGTAGATGAAGAATATCCGACCATCAACTTGGAAGAAACTTATCCGCAGGTTTGTTCAAGTCTGCAACGCGGCGAAACTTTTACCGCCCGAATTGTGGTGGATGACAATCAGGAATTGGGATCGGTTTCCATTGATATCCACAACAACTTTGACCATCATAATCACAGCACGGAAGTGGAAGAATGCGCTTTGGCAGATAAGAAAGATCCGGTCGATCCATTCACTTACATCAAGAGTATTCCGATTCCGAAAGGGAACGATTATTATGTGGTGGAGCAGGAGATCAGCATTCCCGAAGAAGTGGATACTGGCGATTACCATTTTATGATTCGCGTTACCGATGCTGCTGGATGGCAGACCATGAAAGGAATCAGTATTAAAATTGAATAATGAGAAGAAGATGAAAAACCACTCAATTTACGATGGGGATGGATCCCCGCCGGGAAGATTTGGGCTAAAAAACAGGGCCCCTCCCAACGGAAATAATTATCGAAGCTGTCAGGTGTTGCAACTAAGAGACACTTCATAAATCCGGGGAAGGGCCACCGATTTAAATCATTTCATTGGCCAATATTCCTGCAAATCAACAGTATTTCCAATTGAATTTAAAATCGAAAAGGAAGCTTGTTGACAAAAGTAAAGAATACAATTAATTTAAAATCTAAGAACAATGAAAGTTAAAAGAATTTTAGGCATTTTAAGTATAGCAACCTTATTGATTGCCAGCGCTACCTCTTGTAGCAGCGATGATGATAACGGATTGAATATTGCCGAACCAACGATCTCGAATATTGAGGTAGGACACGACAACAGCGGCGTGGGTTATGCCGGATCTGATCTGCATCTCGAAGCCGATATCGTAGCCGAAGGTCTTATTGAGAATATTCAGGTGACTATTCATCCTGCTGATCACGGTTCAGAAGGCTGGGAGTTTACGCAAACCTGGACCGAAGGCTATGAAGACGCGAAAAATGCCGTTTTCCATCAGCATATCGATATTCCGGCAGATGCGGAACCGGGAGAATACCACGTTCATTTTTCCGTAACCGATCAGGAAGGAAACGTCACCAAAGAAGAAGCGCATTTGGAGATAAAAGAAGATCCCAATGCACCTTCCTGGGACAAAATAGAAGTGGAATATGAAGGCGAGGGAATTTTACACGTGGAAGGGAACCTGAGCGTTCCCGATGTTTTAAACCGTATTACCGTTGAGGTACATAAAAATGACGGGGATTATAAAGAAGAGTTTGATTTTGATCCGGAAGATTTTGACCAGAGCGAAGCGGAAAACGAAAATGTTGTTTACCACGTTTATCAACATATCAATATCGCCGGCGCTCCGGCAGGAGATTATCATATTCATATTGAATTTGAAGGAGATAACGTTCCTGAAAATGAAGTTTTCGGAGGATCGTTTACGGTTTATTAAGGATATCAAAATAGGTTGACTTAATAATTTGGATGAAATGAAAAGGGTGGGAGAATTCCACCCTTTTTTGTTATTTGTTGTTTCTTGCCCAAATTTGATTTAAAGCCATTTACTCAATATATATGCAATGCTATAAAGCTAAGGTAGTTATGTGTGAAATATTCGTGAATAAATGGTAAACGAAAATTAAATCTACTTCTATTTATAATTTGTAACTGTTTGGAAGTTTAATACTCTAAATACCTGTTTTTTATATTTAAAACAAAATCTTTCATTTTATTTAGACCTATTAAAAATAAATTATATATTTGCCTCAATTCAAATCCTTTGATTATTAGTAAGTTACGCGTTAAGTGGTGAAATCTACGTCAAAGGGAATTAGTTTAAACTAAAATGATAAATATCAAAGGATTACCGTATGAAAAAGAAGAAGCTTTCAACAAATTGAACGCTTCTAATCAATATTCCTTTATTAATTTAAAGCAAGAGATTAATGACTCTTGTTTGGAGGGATCTATTCAAACTATGAGATTTGATGGTATTTACTTTCAACATATTTGTTTAGATATAAAAAATACAGAAGAGCGTCTTTTTCTAATTCCAAATAAGTCTGTGTTTTTATGTTTTGTGTTAGAAGGAATTTCAGAATTAAAAGTGAACGATAATAGGGTTTATCATATGAAACCTGGTATGCACAGTATTTTTTATCTCCCAAA
>Ga0079226_10001574_pt1 | contig 17519 bp, 16 predicted proteins | sample Poulit2014_FD_76345 | JGI IMG/M metagenome (GOLD analysis project Ga0079226, IMG submission 76345) | Agricultural soil microbial communities from Georgia to study Nitrogen management - Poultry litter 2014 | ecosystem: Environmental > Terrestrial > Soil > Agricultural land | place: USA: Georgia...
CTAACCAACTGAACTACCGCTCCCATTCTCGAAAGAATTTGGTGGGTGGTGACGGGATCGAACCGCCGACCCTCTGCTTGTAAGGCAGATGCTCTCCCGGCTGAGCTAACCACCCCGTGGGAATGGTGGCCATTATAGGGAACAGAACTTACACGTCAACGCCTTTTTTAATCTTTTGAATCGTTCGCTCAAAAATAATACTAACTGAGCTCTTTTTAAACAAAACACCCGATTTCTCTACTTTTTAGCGACTTCTTGCTGCTCAATAAAAGCCCGTGCAGCCTCAATATCGGCAAATTTTTCATCGAGCATGTCGCCCTGACGGCTCACCACCCGGTAATGATGTATTTTAAGTGACAAGGTAGCGGCATCTAAATCGCCCTCTTCCACAATAGAGAACCCAGTAACACCCCAAGCAAATGCGTTTCCAATCATCACAACACCTTCTACTTAACAAATTCGCTTAACAATAATATCGGTGAGTTCATCTAGCGTTAGATCACCTGCTTGATCAAACCACGCGTTGGTCCAGCTGGTCATACCCGTAATTAAGCGCCGCAAAATAAACGGACGCTCCTCAATCAAGCCGTTTGCTGCTAATTCCTCTAGCACTTCTAGCCAAATCGCCTCGTACTCCGCTCGCAATGCTAACGTGGCCTCTTGCTTTTCAAGAGACAAACAACGCCATTCATATACCAACACTGTCATGGCTTCGCGGGTATCGCCCACAATAAACTGCAACTCGCTACGCACCAAGGCCACCAATTTAGCGCGCGGACAATCAACCCCTTCAATGGCTTGTTGCAAACGATGAGTATTAAAACGAATCACTTCCACCATAACGGCATGCAAAATTTCTTCTTTAGTGGCGAAATGATGAAACAAGCTACCACTTTGCAGCCCCACTTCACGGGCAATATCACGCACCGTGGTGCGATCAAACCCTTGGTCACGAAATAAGCGCGCCGCCGCACTCAGCAATTTGCCGCGCGGCGAGTCATCCATGCCGTGCATTACAAGCGCATCGGGGGTTTTGTTTTTATCTGCTTTCACATGAAGTCCTTAATACGTTGAGCCAGCGAGGAAAATTAGCGGGAATTATGACCGCCTCCAATGAAATAACAACCGCTGACAAAAAATTTGAGCATTGCGACTTTTGTCACTTTACAAACCAAGCGCTTGCTTGGTAGGTTTGACCTTAAACGTAGCCACCGCCCTTGGCAAGTGCAACCTATGCCACAACAGGGCACTCAATAAAGAGAGAAAACCATGTCCAAAGCACCTGTGAAAATTGGATGTGCTGCCGCTTTTTGGGGCGATACCAATAGCGCAGCCTTTCAGCTCGTTCACCAAACCGACATTGATTATCTAGTGTTTGACTACCTCGCCGAAGTGACTCTATCCATTATGGCGGGGGCGCGCATGAAGAACCCAAGCCATGGTTATGCTCACGATTTTGTTACCCAAGTCATGAAGCCCTTAGCCAAAGATATTCATGCCAAAGGCATAAAGGTGATTAGCAATGCTGGTGGTGTAAACCCACGGGCGTGCCGCGATGCCTTAGAGGCTATTTTTCGCGAACAAGATATCCCCTTAACCATCGCCTTGGTAGAAGGTGATGATGTGTTGCCACTGCGCAGCCACATGGGCGACATCAAAGACTTGGATTCAGGCCAAGCCGCCCCGCCTTTTATGCTCACCATGAATGCCTATTTAGGCGCTGGCCCCATCCAAGCTGCCCTAGACGCAGGTGCCGACATAGTGCTTACAGGCCGTATTGTGGATTCTGCGTTAGTGCTTGGGCCCTTAATGCACCATTTTGGTTGGTCAGCGCAGGATTACGACAAACTAGCCCAAGGCTCACTTGCGGGACACTTAATTGAGTGCGGTGCGCAAAGCACAGGGGGCAATTTCACCGATTGGCACTTAGTGGAAGGCTTCGACAACATGGGCTTCCCCGTGATTGAATGCCACGAAAATGGCGATTTTGTTCTTACCAAACCCGCAAATACAGGCGGCCTTGTGACTCGCGGTACCGTGGGCGAACAGTTGTTATATGAAATTGGAGACCCAAGAGCCTATCTATTACCTGATGTGACCTGTGATTTTACCCAGGTTTCCCTTGAGGAAGTGGACGAGAACAGAGTCAAAGTCACAGGCGCTAAAGGTCAAGCACCCTCGGATAAATATAAAGTTTCAGCCACCTACCCCGACGGTTATCGCCTTACCGCCACCTTCTTAATGGCAGGCATTAATGCAGCGCAAAAGGCGCAAGCCGTGGCCGATGCTATTCTCACCAAGGTGAATCGCGAGCTCAAAGCCAAAGGCATGGGCGAACTCACCCATACCGATGTGGAGTTGCTCGGCACCGAAGCCACCTATGGTGCACACGCCCGCTGCCAAGAGAGCCGCGAAGTGGTGGTGAAACTAGCCGCCCGCCACCCGCAAGAACCCGCCCTTAAATTTATGGGCCGTGAAATTGCCCAGGCCGCCACCGGTATGGCGCCTGGCATCACAGGCATTGTGGGTGGCCGCCCTCGCCCCTTCCCCCGCATTCGTTTGTTTTCCACCTTAATCGACAACCATAAAGTGGAAATGCACGCCGACTTTCAAGGCAACACCATTCCGGTTGCGCCACCCAAAGGCCAAGACATAGAACAGCTAAGGCTGCCAGAACAAGCTCCACCAGCCAAAGTAGAAACCAGCACCCAAGTGCCGTTGGTGGCGCTAGCCTACGCCCGCAGTGGCGACAAAGGCAACAACGCTAACATAGGTGTCATGGCACGCAAGCCTGAGTATTACCCCTACCTTTACCAAGCCCTCACCACAGAGAGCGTAAAAGCGTGGATGCAGCACGTATTAGATGATGAAAACAGCACAGTGGAAAAGTGGCAGCTGCCAGGCATTCACGGCTTAAATTTCTTATTAAAAGGTGCGCTTGGCGGCGGCGGCATCGCCTCCTTGCGCATTGACCCACAGGGCAAAGCTTTCGCGCAACAACTCTTAGATATGCCCATTCCCGTTTCACAAGCCATTGCCGATGAGGTGTTATCAAATGGCGTATAACTCGATTTTTAAACCCGGCCTTTTTGAGGGCCAAACCATTATTGTAACGGGCGGAGGCAGCGGCATTGGTCGCTGCACTGCCCACGAACTCGCCCACCTTGGGGCACAAGTGGTGCTCATTGGTCGCTCAGAAGACAAACTCATTCGCACCGCGGAAGAAATCAAAGAAGACGGCGGCCAAGCCCTTTGGTTTAGCTGCAATATTCGCTCCGAAGAAGAAGTGAAAGAAACCGTGAGCAACGTATTTGCCGAGACTAAGGCTGTGCATGCCCTAGTGAATAATGCAGGCGGCCAGTTCCCCTCGCCTCTAGCGTTTATTAATCAAAAAGGTTGGGAGGCCGTGATTAGCACCAACCTCACGGGCGGTTTTTTAATGGCCAAAGAAGTATTTATGCAAGGCATGAACCGCTCAGGTGGTGCCATTGTCAATATTATTGCGGATATGTGGGGCGGCATGCCCGGCATGGGCCACTCGGGTGCAGCACGCGCTGGTATGGAAAACTTCACCCGCACCGCCGCCTATGAATGGGGCTGCGCGGGCGTACGGGTGAACGCTGTGGCACCAGGTTGGATTGCCTCAAGCGGTATGGATACGTATCCCGAAAGCTTTAAATCCACCATCAAAACCCTAAAAGCGGCGGTACCCTTAAAGCGCATGGGCGAAGAAGCGGAAGTGTCCTCTGCCATTTGCTACTTACTTTCCCCAGGTGCCGCTTTTGTAAGTGGCACCACAGTGCGTGTGGATGGTGCCGCTAGCCAAGGAAATGTGGCAATTTTTCCACTACCCGACCACAACAACAGCCAACCTTACCAAGGCTTTCATCGCGCGGTAACACCCAAGCTATTTAGCGATGAGGAGAACGCATAATGCAAGTTATCCACTCTACGCTAAACCCTAACAGCGAAGAATTTCAGCAAAACAAAGCCGCCATGCTCAAGCAAGTGGAAGAGTTCCGTGCCATTGAACAAAAAGTGGTTGAAAAAACCGAGTCTCGACGTGAGCGCTTTGAACAACGCGGTAAGCTATTGCCCCACGACAGAGTAGCCTTATTGCTTGATGCGGGCGCGCCTTTTTTGCCGCTGCACAATCTCGCTGGTTATATGATGCACGACGACAAAGACGGCACTGAAGCAGGTGGTGCCACCATTGCGGGCATTGGCTATGTGGCAGGTACACGAGTACTCGTGGCTGCCTCCAACTCCGCCATTAAAGGCGGCACCATTACCCCCGCAGGCTTGCAAAAAACCTTACGCCTGCAAGCCATTGCGGCAGAAAACAAGCTCCCCGTAGTGAGCCTGTCAGAATCTGGCGGCGCTAACTTGAACTACGCTTCCGATATTTTTGTGGAAGGCGCACGCAGTTTTGCCAACCAAGCGCGCATGTCCGCCCAAGGCATTCCTCAAGTTACCGTGGTGCACGGCAATGCCACCGCTGGCGGCGCTTATCAGCCTGGGTTATCGGATTATTGCATCATGATTCGCGAGCAAAGCAAGATGTTCTTGGCTGGCCCACCTTTGCTCAAAGCCGCCACAGGTGAAGTGGCCACCGACGAAGAGCTGGGTGGTGCTGAAATGCACACTGATATAGCAGGCACGGGCGAATATCTGGCCGAAAACGACCGCGACGGCATTCGTCTTGCCCGTGAAATTGTGGCAAGCCTCGGTTGGAATGATTTAGCCAGCCCCTTGCCTGCTAAAGAGTTTAAGCCACCGCGTTACGCCGCCGAAGAATTACTCGGTGTGGTCCCAAACGACGCACGCAAACCTTATGACGTGCGCGAAATCCTAACGCGCATTGCTGATGACTCCGCTTTTTTAGATTTTAAAAACGAATGGGATTCCCACACCGTGTGTGGCTGGATCAAGATCGAAGGCTACCCCGTGGGCATCATCGGCAACAATGGCCCCATCACTCATAAGGGAGCAGCTAAAGCCGCGCAGTTTATTCAGCTATGTGAACAAAGCCGTAGGCCGTTATTGTTTTTGCACAACACGACCGGCTTTTTAGTGGGCACAGAGCAAGAGCAAAACGGCATCATTAAACACGGCTCTAAAATGTTGCAAGCGGTGGCCAATGCCACAGTGCCCAAAATTAGCATTGTGATTGGCGGTTCCTATGGCGCGGGTAACTATGCCATGTGTGGCCGTGGGCTTGACCCTCAATTTATTTTTGCCTGGCCCAACAGCCGCGTAGCGGTAATGGGTGGCCAACAAGCAGGCATGGTGCTGCGCATTGTGGCCGAACAAAAACAAAAATCCCAAGGCATTGAACCCGATGAAAAAGTGCTGCAGTTCCTCCAAGACAGCACCGCACAGAAGCTCGATAGCCAATCCACTGCTTTATACGGCACCGCACGCTTGTGGGACGACGGCATTATCGATCCACGCGATACCCGCAAAGTCGTGGCTTTTGCTTTAGCCACCTGCCGCGAAGCACAACAACGCACCTTACAACCCATTTCTTTTGGCGTTCCACGCCTGTAATTCTGGAGAGCACAAGATGTTATTTAACACTGACGAACATAAAGCCATGGCCCGCACCACGCGCGATTTCATCATTAACGAAGTGAACCCGCACGTTAAAGAGTGGGAAGATAAAGGGGCCTTCCCCGCCCATGAAGTGTTTAAACGCATGGGTGAGCTCGGCTTGTTAGGGGTAACCAAACCCGAAGAGAACGGTGGTCTAGGCCTTGATTATTCTTACGGTTTGGCCGTGGCGGAGCAACTTGGCCATTGTACTTGCGGCGGCGTTCCTCTCGCCATTGGCGTGCAAACCGATATGGCCACGCCTGCCATTGCCCGCTTTGGCAGCGCTGCCCTACGTGACGAGTTTTTAGCGCCTGCCATTAAGGGCGAGTACGTAGCCAGCATTGCGGTGAGCGAGCCCCACGCAGGTTCTGACGTAGCTAACATCAAAACCACCGCCGTAAAAGACGGTGACGATTACATTATTAACGGCACCAAAATGTGGATTACCAACGCCCCCATTGCCGATTTCTTTTGCGTGTTGGCCAATACCTCGGATGGCAAACCCCACTTCAATAAATCGTTGATCGTGGTACCGAGTAACACTAAGGGTATTTCCATCGGCGAGCCTTTAAATAAACTGGGCATGCGTTCCACGCAAACCGCACAGGTGTTTTTCGATAATGTGCGCGTGCCACAGCGCAACCTGATTGGTCAAGAAGGCATGGGCTTTATGATGCAGATGATGCAGTTCCAAGAGGAGCGCATGTGGGCATCGGCCTCGGTATTGCAGAGCTTTGATAACCTTATTGAGCAAACCATTGAATACGCCAAAGAACGCGAAGTATTTGGTATGCGCCTCATCGATAACCAAAGCGTGCACTTCCGTATGGCGGAGCTAAAAACCGAAGTAGAAATGCTACGCAGCACCATTTATCGCGCTTGCGAAGCCTATATCAACGGCCAAGATGCTTTACAGCTGGCCTCCATGGCGAAATTAAAATCAGGCCGCTTAGCCCGCGAGGTAGCGGATTCCTGCTTGCAGTATTGGGGCGGCAACGGCTTTATGTGGGACAACCCTGCTTCTCAAGCGTGGCGCGATGGCCGTTTAGGCTCCATTGGTGGCGGTGCCGATGAAATCATGCTCGGCATTATTTGCAAAACCATGGATATTCTTCCACGTAAAAAGAAAGCGGATAAGTAACCATGAGTGATTTACCTGTATTAAGCGAACAGCGTGGGGGCGTGCTCCACCTCACGCTCAATCGCCCCGATAAGCGCAACGCCATGAGCCTTGCCATGGTGGAAATCTTAATAAACGAACTGGATGCAGCGGCCAACAACGAAGCCATCCGCGCCATTGTCCTTCGCGGTGCAGGTGGGTACTTTTGTGCGGGGGGTGACATTAGCGATATGGCCAAAGCCCGCCAGGCAGCCATGGCGGGCAATGCGGATAGCTTTAAACACATGAACCGCGCCTTTGGCACCCTACTCACCAAAGTGAACGAGCAACCCCAAACCGTGGTGTGCGTCACAGAAGGCGCCGTACTCGGCGGCGGCATGGGGCTTGCCTGTGTGGCGGATATTACCCTCAGCACCTTAGACGCTAAATTTGGTTTACCCGAAACCACCCTTGGTGTGGTGCCCGCCCAAATCGCGCCCTTTTTAGTGCAGCGCATTGGGCTTACCGCCACACGCCGCCTTGCCCTAACGGGTGCGCGCTTCACGGGTGAAGAAGCCCAACGCCTTGGCGTGGCACACGAAGCCGTGCCAGCGGAAAAGTTGGACGCCCTACTTGCCAACACCTTAAAGCAAATTCAGCAGTGTGCCCCCAGCGCTAACCGCGCCACCAAGGCTTTGCTCTTCAACACTTTGCGCAACCCCTTAGAACAAGTGCTCGATAATGGTGCGGATGCCTTTGCTGCGGCCGTACAAAGTGCCGAAGGCGCTGAGGGCACCATGGCCTTTATGCAAAAACGCTTACCCAAGTGGGCTGAGGACAATCATGAATAAAATTTTAATTGCCAACCGCGGCGAAATTGCTTGCCGTGTGATTCGCACTGCTAGAGCCCAAGGCTACGCCACTGTGGCTGTTTATTCCGATGCCGATGCAGAAGCACTGCATGTAAGCCTTGCGGATGAGGCGGTTTATATCGGTGCCTCAGAGCCGAGCCAGTCTTATCTCAATATTGACGCCATTTTAAACGCAGCCAAGCAAAGCCAAGCGGATGCGATCCACCCCGGCTACGGCTTTCTTTCTGAAAACGCAGAGTTTGCTCGGCAATGCGCCGAAAACGGCATTACCTTTATTGGCCCCCATGCCGATGCCATCGCCTTGATGGGCTCTAAGCAAGCCTCCAAAGCCGCCATGGTGGAAGCAGGCGTGCCCTGCTTGCCCGGCTACCAAGGTGAAGAACAAAGTGACGCCACCTTAATTAAGGCCGCTAAAGAAATTGGCACGCCCTTAATGATTAAAGCCAGTGCAGGCGGCGGTGGCCGCGGCATGCGTTTAGTCACAGAGCTAAACCAACTCGAAGAGCAAATCCGCAGCGCCCGCCAAGAAGCTAAAAGCGCCTTTGGTGATGATAAGCTGATTGTGGAGCGTGCCCTACTTAACCCGCGCCATATTGAAGTACAGGTATTTGGCGATTTCCACGGTAACGTGGTGTATCTCGGCGAACGAGATTGTTCTATTCAACGCCGCCACCAAAAAGTGGTGGAAGAAGCCCCCTCCCCTGCGGTAACGCCAGAACTACGCCAACAGTTGGGCGAAGCAGCTGTGGCAGCGGCCAAGGCCTGCCATTACAACAACGCGGGCACAGTGGAGTTTTTACTCGACGAAGATGGGCAATTTTATTTCCTCGAAATGAACACCCGCCTGCAGGTGGAACACCCCGTCACCGAGCTGATTACAGGCCTTGATTTAGTGGCGTGGCAACTGGCCGTGGCGTCAGGCGAAAAGCTCCCACTTACCCAAGAGCAAATCACTCTTACTGGCCACGCCATTGAGGTGCGCTTATATGCGGAAGATCCGGCACAAAACTACTTGCCCCAAACGGGCACCATTAACCATTGGCAAGTAGCAGAAGGCGAAGGCATCCGCGTGGATCACGGCATTGAGGTGGGCAGCGAGATTAGCCCCTTTTATGACCCTATGATCGCCAAAGTAATCAGCTACGGTGAAAGCCGCGAGGTGGCACGTCGCCGCTTGTTGCGCGCTTTAGGCACCACAGAATTATTAGGCCTACAAGATAATCGCGCATTTTTGGCCGCCATATTACGCCAACCGCGCTTTATTGATGGCCAAGCCACAACCCGCTTTTTGAACGAAGAAAGCCTTGAATACACCACAGCACCGAGCGATAAACTCTGGGCGTTAGCCGCTGTGCTACTGCAACAAGAACCAAGCGAGCACAGTTTGGGTAGCTCACTGCCCCACTCCACGCATTTAACCCATGGGGAAACACAAACCACAGTGGTGTTAAAGTACAGTGATAATCAATGGCAAGCCACAGTAGGCGAAACCACTGTTACCATCAACCTCACCCCTCAAGGCGCCAACATTAACGGTTACCGCCAACCCTACTATTGGAGCCATACTGATAGCGGCTTATGGCTTGGGCTAGGCAGTGAGCAATGGTTGTTTGAACACCACACGTATACCCCCGCCAATAGCCTTGATGCCGCTGGCAGTGGTTTAATCGCCGCGCCCATGGATGGTGCTGTGATTGCAGTGCAATGCAAAACAGGCCAAGACGTTAAAAAAGGCGACCTGCTCTTATTACTAGAAGCGATGAAAATTGAACACAGCCTAGTGGCCGACGTGGACGGCACAGTCACTAGCATCGACGTGCAAGTGGGCGAACAGGTAAAAAGCAAACAACTACTGTTGTCAATTGCACCGAAAACAGAATAACAATGCACAAAACCTTGCCCTCTAAAGCGCATGGAGGGTAAGGTTCTGCATTGAATTGAGACAATGGTATTGTTTTTTGCCAAGCATCTCACCAAACAACATCAACTATGTACGCAAAACAATAAAGAGTGGAGCAACAATGAGCCGCACCGACGACTTAATTACCTTTCCTAAGCTGCTATCGCGTCTTACGGCGCTAACTCCTCATATGCCTGGTTTAATCCGCGGGGCAATTCTTGGCAAGTCTTCTAATCCGCGCAAGCGTCAAGGATTAGACATTCGTTTCCAACAAGCCGTAGAAAAGAACCCCAATGGCGTAGCCGTAGGGTTTGAGGATCGTTACTACACCTATCGCGAGTTTAACGCTTGGGCCAACCAACTCGCGTATTACTTTTTAAGCTTAGGACTTAAAAAAGGCGATACCATTGCCGTTAATATTGAAAACCGCCCAGAACTATTAGTCACCGTGCTTGCCGCCGCCAAAATCGGGGTATGCAGTGCTTTGGTCAATACCTCACAGCGCGGACGCGTACTCACCCACAGCATAAATTTAGTAGAGCCCAAGTTACTCATCGTTGGTGCAGAGCTAGTAGATGCGGTGGAAGAAGTGCGCAGCGAGCTAACACTCGGTGCCGATAAATTTTTTGCTTGGGCAGACCAAGACACGCATAAAGACGCGGGTTCAGTGGCTCAAGGTTATATCAATATCGGTGAAGCACTAAAAACCTTTGGCACCGATAACCCACCACAATCGGGCAGCAACTACTTAAACGACCCACTTTTCTATATTTATACGTCAGGCACCACAGGCTTGCCTAAAGCAGTCGTGTTTAACCATGGCCGTTGGGAAAAAGCCTTTAACGCCTTTGGTTTTGCAGCAGTGCGCCTTAACTCTGACGACCGTTTATACGCCACCCTCCCCTTCTACCATGCCACGGGTATTGTGGTGGGCTGGGCCTCCGTGGTAGCAGGCCAAGGCGGCGTTATTTTAGCGCGTCGCTTCTCCGCCAGCGGCTTTTGGGACGATGTGCGCAAGCACGACTGTACCGCCTTTGCCTATGTAGGCGAGCTCTGCCGCTACTTGCATGAGCGCCCGCGCCAAGCTAACGATAGCGATAACAAGATTCGCGTTATTGTGGGCAATGGCTTACGTCCCAGTATTTGGAAAGACTTTAAAGAACGCTTTGGTATTGAACGCGTGGTTGAACTCTATGGTTCTTCAGAAGGCAACGTGGCCTTCACTAACGTGTTTAACTTCGACAATACTGTGGGCTATACACCCGTGCCCTATGCCATCGTCAAGTTCGACAAAGATACTGAAGAGCCCGTTCGCGGCACAGATGGCCTGTTAATCAAAGCCAAAAAAGGCGAGCCAGGTTTGCTCATTGGCAAAATCACCAAGCGCACGCCTTATGATGGCTATACCGATAAAAGCAAAACCGAAGAAACCATTATTCGCAACGCCTTTAAAAAAGGCGACGCTTACTTTAACACCGGCGACTTGATGCGAGATATTGGCTACAAACACGCTCAGTTTGTGGATCGCTTGGGTGATACCTTCCGTTGGAAAGGTGAAAACGTTTCCACCACTGAGGTAGAACATATTTTGGATGCCTTTGATGGCATTGCTGAATCTGTTGTCTACGGTGTGGAAATCCCCAATTGCGACGGCCGTGCAGGTATGGCGCAACTACGCTTAAGCGAAGGCCAGCACATAGATGATCTGGATTTTGCCGCCTTAGCTCAATACCTACGTGCAGAGCTGCCCGCCTACGCTGTGCCTTTGTTCTTACGCCTAAGAGACAGCGAGTTCGAAGCCACCGGCACCTTTAAGCACCTTAAAACCGACCTCAAGAAAGAAAAGTACGATCTTAACCAAGTGGGCGACGACAAGGTTTATGCGCTTCTTCCTGGCGAAACGGCTTACCAACCCCTCACCGAAGAGATTCAAAAAGGCGTGGATAGCGGCTCCTACCGCTTATAGTTAGCCCCAGCACCATCCTACAAAGCACTCCTGCAATACGCGGAGTGCTTTTTTTATGCCTAGCCTTTTTCTATTGAATTTTCAAGCCAAATACGTTGGTTATTTATACTGTTAATAACTTTTCGAAATATTCCCAGAATCTTACAACAACCTGTGGATAATTCTGTGAATAACAAGTGGAGAGCCCGTGAAAATTATAAAGTCAATATTGACTTTATTGTTCGATTACTTTTAACACAAAGCCAATTTAATTATAAATCAACAACTTACAAAAAAACGTATACAAACTACCTTATGTTTCTCTATTAAAAAAATATTCATCTGTACTGTGAACAACTTTTTATACAAACGTCATAAAATAAAAAGATGTCCACAATTTCTGTGGATAACTTTGTGTATAAGGTGCTAGCAACAGCGCCAAACATTCATGACTCAAGGCCTTCAACAGTTCGTGTAATTTTTAGCCTACAAAAGACGTTGCTAAATAAAGTAAATGAAAAATAATAAAAGTGGCTAAACGCAGGCAAAAAAAAGGGAACCCAGAGGGTGGGCTCCCTAAAATAACACCACTAAGGGGATAGCGGTGTTCGCTACAAATTCTACTTACTCATCGCTTTGCTTGCCGTCCTTTGACTCAAGCTCCGCGGTTAACTCTTGGATACGCTGCTTTAGATCTTCCACTTCACGCTTATTGGGCAGCCCAAGGCGCGATAACGCCTTGTTTAAACGCTCATCAAAGGCTTTCTCCATCTTCCCCATGGTTTCGCCTGTGCGGTGACGTACCTTCTCACGAAGTTCATCAACCTTGGCTTCCGCAGAGCGTGTTTTAGTTTCAAGATCACGCCCAGTATCCACTAACGCCTCGAAGAAACGACCCCCTTCTTCTTCAGCTTTAGAAAATGCGCCAAGCCCAGCTAACCAAATTTGATGCGTATACTTACGAATATCCAAAGCACTACTGCTACCAGAACGCTCTTCGTTAGAGCCCTCAACAACGTCTTCGTCTTTCTGGTCGTGGTCTGTCATCAATCTCTCCTCGATGCAATTCCACAAGCCAACGCAGTGCGGAAAAAATAAAACAAAACAAACAATAACATCATCAGCGCAATCCGAATGATGGAGCTGATTATAAAGATGAAAGCAGAACCGACAGGTCTAAACTGTCTTACAAACTAACATTGAAATCAGAGTTCTTCGGTATCATTGGGAGCAGTTAGATAAGGGTCTTCGTCGGGGTCTAGGGCATCGGATTTAGCGACCGAGGTGGCACCGAAAATACTGCGAGTAAAGCTTTTAGGACGCAGCATAGCAAATAACCGCGAGCGCAAATTTTGCTCGATATCAGAGGCACTTTGCTTGATACGTAGCTCCACCTTGCGCTCCACATGAGGTAATAAAAAGAAGTTTACTAGCAGCGCGGCCACTACCAAGGTGATAAAGGAAGTTAATAGGGCTGTTATTATTATTTGTTCCCACACTGTTTTAACTCCCAAAAATAACAAACAACTGCAAGAAGCCCGCCCCCATACTTAGCACAGCTCCTACTGTGATTAGAATCCACTCGTCCTCTTGGAAAGCAGGCCGCAGCAGGTCTTGGAATTCTTGTGCCGACAAATCTTGCATACGCTCGCACATAATGCGCTCTACAATGGCACCGCGCTCACGGTTAAAATCAGGGTCTTCAAAAGGAATCACAGCCAAATCCAGTGCCTTTTCTTCCACTGATTTTTTAAGATCTGCATAGCCGCTCGGCCCCACGGTTAGCTGTGCTGCTGTACGCACCACACCACCTTCTAACAAAGGTCGTAAATGGCGTTTGATCAGCGCTTTGGTACGGTCTGCACGTGGGCCATAAATCACTTGCTGCATAATATTTTTAAGCGTTACCACTTCTTCCGTGGTAAGGCGTGCGAAGTTCTCAGCTACGTCTTTTTGGCGCTTTAAAAACAACCCTTGCACACGATAAGGCCCCACAGGAATAGGTCTTACTGGACGGAAAATAATATTCAATGCTAGCCAGTTGGTAATGGCGCCAATGATTAAGCCGCCCACGGGCAAAATCCAGCCATAAGGAAAGAAAATAAAAATCGGCAGCTGCACTAGGCCAAATAAAAACCCAAAATAAAGCCCAGAGTTAGTGACGAACCTAAACTCAGGCTCACCCACCTCGCGGAACATTTTAACCATCAGCTCTTTGTCGTTACGCATTTGCGCCTGCACCATGTGCTTTAAATCCACTAAGGATTCCACATTTTGGCCAATATCTTCCACTAAGCTGTCCATGATATCGGGCACTATTTTGCGCGCACGGCTATAAATACGGCGCCGCACCATTAGCGGTAAGTTTTCCCACAGCACAGCATTACGCTCTGTCATCACTTCATCGGTATAGTCTTCTATATTTTCTTGGATGCTACGGGTGAGGTGAGCGGCAATTTTTTCAGGCTCCATTTGCTGAAAAAATTCCTCAATACTGCCGATTTTAGAAAGGGTTTGATCAACTAAGATCCCTGCCATTTTTTCTGCTTTTGACGGGATAATGCCTTGCCAACCAAAAATGGGACGTATGCCAAAAAACTCAATGGGATAAAACGTCATTTGCACTGCAACCCAGTTGGTCGCCCAAGCAACAAGGGCCGCTACGATGGGAATGCTCACATACTTCCAAAAATCTGGGTGAGTAAATATTGCTTCTAACATCAGTGCCCTATATCTCCATTTACTAGGCTCACTCTTAGCACGCTCTGCAAAAACGACGACTGGCTAAAGAAGAAAGCTTGACTGCCATGAATATCAATTAAATAGTAGCTGCTTATACTACAATGCTGTTTCGTGCTTAGGTATGGCAGTATTTAAATTATTTTTATGCTATTCGTGCATTGCATAGGCAATGAGGGTGTAGAATAGCGTATTTGCTTCTTATGACCAAATAATACAGACAATTTATGGCAGCAAACCCACAAGATTCTTTGGCTCAAACGCTAGCGCTTAGTGCGCTAGAGTTTTTGCTTAACCAAGTTCTTACCTCTGATCCATTAGGGCGCGAGCGTTTAGCCCAACTTGATGGCACCGTGATTCGCGTGCGCGTAGAAAAGCCCGATGAGGTAATTTTTTTATTGATGCATGCCGATGGCATTGAGGTATTAACTGAGTTTGATGGCTATGTGAATGTGCGCGTGCGCGGCGAACTTGGTGCCCTCTTAGAATGGTGGCTAGTGCCCAACTCAGCAGAGACAGCCAACAACCGCTTGCGAGTATTAGGCCCTGATGACACGTTGCAATTGCTGCAAGATACCATTAGTGATTTCAGTTTATGGGCGCTAGTGCGTAATTGGCTTGATAATTTTGTCCGGTTGGATGATATCTTAGCGCTCTTAAAACGCGAGGATTCGCGGTGGCACCCTCTGCTAAACGATTTGCCCGAAACCGTACAACAACTCTCCGCAGAAGTGGCTCAACAACGTTTACAACACGAAGACTTAAGTGATGAAGTAGCGCGCTTTAAAGCATTTACCATCAAAGAACGGCGCAAGGATATGTCTTATGCGTTGTTAGCACTGGTGTGCTTTGGGCTAAGCTTTGCCTTTTGGGAGCGGCTATTTTCCATTAGCCCATGGCTCGCTCCCGTGGAACAAGCCACAGCCACCCTACTCCTTGGTATTTTACTGCTGCTGAGCCGCTTATTATTTGGCCGCCGCCATTTCTAATTAATCCTTATGATAGCTGCGACGCCCTTTTAAAAAGCTGCCTAAGCGTTCTTCCACAATCTCAGCGCTGGTTTTAGCTAGATTGCGCGTAGTGTCTTGCAACACATCACGGGTGGATAAGGATTTAACTCCCTCCACTACGCCACGCTTTACCGCCGTTTCCACGCGTTCAGCAATACGATTAGATGCCTGCTCGCCTTGCTCCGCAAAAAACTGTTCAAGCTCACGTTTCAAACTTGGTCGCACACTAAAGTTCAGCCATAAACCCACCACCGCCAGCGTGAACAAGGACGATAATCCTGCCACTGCAAAAATCCACCACCACTGCATCTGCTGTTCCTCTTATTTTGGTTTTTCTGCCAGGATCACAGCACGCCTTGGGCTGGGATAGCCTTCACGGGTTTTAGTGTGATCATTAGGATCTAAAAAATCTTCTAGGGATTGATACTGCATCCAAGGTGTGCACTTTTGCTCTTCGATGCTAGTGATATTCTCATCCACCACTCGCGGATTTTGAAACCCACAGCGGCGTAGCCATAAACACAACATAGCAACGCTAGGCAAAAAGTAAACATTGCGCATAGCAGCATAGCGGTCTTCAGGCATTAACATCTGGTTATCAGCGCCTTCTATGACCAAGGTTTCTAGCACAAGCTGCCCGCCAGGGCGCAGCGCTTCTTTGAGTTCAAGCAAATGATCCAAGGGAGAGCGGCGGTGATATAAAACGCCCATGGAGAATACCGTATCGAAGCCCCCCAAACCCGCAGGCAATTCTTCCATGCGCAGCGGCGCAAACCATACAGGCATTTCTGGGTTTACTCGCTTAATGGCGTAAAACTGCAACATGAACAACAGCGTTGGGTCTATGCCTAGCACTTGGCGTGCGCCTTCTGCATACATGCGCCAACAGTGGTAACCCGAGCCACAACCCACATCGAGCACACGGCGATTTTTAAGTGGTGCAATATGGGGCAGCACACGCTGCCACTTCCAATCCGAGCGCCACTCGGTTTCCACTGCGGTGCCAAAAAAATTAAAAGGCCCCTTACGCCAAGGTCTAAGCCCCCACAAGCCTTCATAAATGGTGGCTTGATGCGCTTCACTTGCGGGCTTTTCACCCACTTGAAGCCAATCTTTATCTAGGGCTAAAGGGCCCATGGTGGGCAATTTTTTTACCGATGCCCACCAGCGCGGCAAATCCCCGTGGGGCTTTTCAAACAAACGTTCTTGAGTAAGACTAAGCAAGGTATCGTGCCACGGCGAAATGGGGCCCTCGGCAAAAGCTTGGCTCATTTGCGCGCAGTAATCTTTGAGCTCCTGCATTAACGCACCGCCACTAAAGACACAAAATTAAAGCAACGAAACCACAAGTGCACCTTGCTAAAGCCCGCGGTTAATAAGCGTTCTTCATGTTGTGCAATGGGCTCAGGAATTAATACGTTTTCTATGGCCGCGCGTTTTTGGCTAATTTCTAAATCGCTGTAGCCATTTAAGCGCTTAAAATCATGATGCCATTCTTGTTGCAAAGCATCTTCTGCTGCATCGGGAAAGGCAATTTTTTCAGACAAAATCAAAATACCGTTAGGCGCCATGGCCGCGGCCAGGCGCTCGACAAAGGCATTGCGATCCTCTTTAGGCACAAATTGCAGCGTAAAATTAAGCACCGCCACAGAAGTGGGCTTAAATTGTGTGGCGCGAATATCAGCACACTGCCACTCAATATCATGACGCGCCAACGTCGCGGATAAATTTTTTTGCGCCTGCTCTATCATAGCGCTAGAGCTGTCTACTGCCACAAAACGGCAACCCAATTCTGGCGGAATGGAGCTCGCCATGGCCAAGGTCGCCGCTCCCAACGAGCAACCCAAATCATAAATATGGGTATTAGGCTGCACATGGCGGCGAGCCAACACACCAATCATATCGATAATGGTGTTATAGCCTGGCACCGAGCGGCGGATCATATCAGGAAACACGCCCACCACTTGCTCATCAAAACGAAAACGCTCCACCGCAGCCCTCTCTTCTGCGTAAAGGCGATCTTTGTGGGTTGTGTTGTCGTTCATGGTTGAGCTCCCGATTGCGCTAAGCCAAGTTGCAGCGTTTGATAACGCCGAATTACACTGTGGATGAAGGCGCGCATTCTACTAAAAAATACACGAGATGTAGAAGTGCAATGAAGAAAGCTCACTACCCCAGCAATTTTTGGTGGTTTGTTAAGCAGTTAAGCGCAAAGCATTTGCCCAAGGCGTGCTTATGTTGTAGTATCCTCGCCACTTTCACGGGCTACCGTGGAACACTATCGGGGCGTGGCGCAGTTTGGTAGCGCACTTGCATGGGGTGCAAGGGGTCGCAGGTTCAAATCCTGCCGTCCCGACCA
>Ga0079226_10001575_pt1 | contig 17519 bp, 14 predicted proteins | sample Poulit2014_FD_76345 | JGI IMG/M metagenome (GOLD analysis project Ga0079226, IMG submission 76345) | Agricultural soil microbial communities from Georgia to study Nitrogen management - Poultry litter 2014 | ecosystem: Environmental > Terrestrial > Soil > Agricultural land | place: USA: Georgia...
CAACCAATTCCACAGCGCCTGTACATCAGACTGGCGCGACAAGAGAAAATCTTCGTGCAGGACTTGGGCTAACTCGTCCAGGCTTTCTAAAGTGCTGATTTGCTCTGCTCCTGTGCCCTCGACACGTCGCAAGCGCCGATTGCGCAAAGCCAGTCTGCCCCCTGACGGCAAGGCCCGGGCCACTGAAAGACGATAGGTAAAATGTGACCAGGGGCTGCTTTGGGTATACCAGTTGGCTACGCGCTGGTCACTATCATACATAGGGTTAAGATCAAATTCATACAAATCAGCCCACTGCCCACCCTCTTTGCCCTGATGAAACCAACGATCTTGTACCCTTTGCAAACGGCGCGGTCCATGCGGCGTTGGCTGAATACTATCTGCCTCTAGCAAAAGCACCTCCGTCAATGAATAAGAGCCAAAGCCAACATCCACCAGCCAGTCTCGATCTCCAAGGTGCACCAATAAAAACAAATGGGTACGCCCCGGCCTATGTTGGCGATCGGTGGTGCCAATGCGAACCCGCCCGCCCAAGGGGCGAACCATGAACCCTAGTTCAGACAAGGCAGCACAGAAAAGCAAATTTTGCTCAAAACAATATCCGCCCTGCTGCCTAAGTACCAGCTTATTGAAAATAGTTTCTGGTTCCAAGCTGATTTCCCGCCCCAACAAGATGTCTATATTTTCGAAACTGATGGATTGGGTATGATGCCGAACCAAAGCCTTTAATGTTGTCAGCCCAACTTCAAGGGAACCTTTATAACCAATGCGGGTCAAATAATCATCGAGATTAAAATAACGGTCTGCAGCATTCATAAAAACAAAACACCCCTGTTATTTGCATTCTCTGCCATAGTAATCCTAGTGTACCAAGCACACCAACCAATACCCCGGGCTTTATAGGCTACCCACACAGCACCTGGCCCCAAGGCATGCTGCTGCCCATCGGAATGCTAGCGACGCACCACAGGCCATAGTCAACCAATGACCTAGTAGTAGCCCTAGTTTGTAAATGCCAGTAAATCAGGTATTATGGCTGGATAGCTTGCGTATGCGCTCCAATAAATAGCCTAATTTTTAACGGCTACTGACTAAACAAACACAATTCCAATACAAAAAGGAGCAACAATGAAAATAATGTATCCAACAGATCTTATTGCTCGGCCCGAGCATCAAAACCTTAATCACAGCGATATCCGCATTGGCGATATCGTTTATGTACAGCCCAAAAAGGGGCCCAAAATTGCAGCCCGGGTCATTTATAATGCCTATTTGTTCGGCTGCAAAACCTTTACTGCAGACGCTGACGACCCCATCCGCGGCCATCGCCTGCGCATGCGTTTTCGCCTGAAAGACATCCATCACGTCGTCCCAGGCACTCCGCTAAACTAAGCCCTTGGCAATCCGGCCACAGGCAGACTAATGAACAATTCCGGCGCACGCACTTGCCCTTGGGACAACCCAAGGGCAAAATAACGGCTCGTTAATCCATTACTACGCCATTCAGCCTTTCACCCGGGAGCCCATCATGAAAAAGGTCTATCTAGCCGGACCTGATGTTTTTGCCCAAGACGCACTGGAACGCGCCGAGCAGCATAAATCCTTGTGTCGCGCTCATGGTTTCGAGCCCCTGCACCCCGTAGACCAACATGAAACCACCGCACAAAGCATCTACCAGAAAAACATCGATCTGATCCAAGAGGCTGATGCCTTGATTGCCAACGGTAACTCCTTTCGTGGCGCCGAGCCCGATTCAGGCACCGCATTTGAAATAGGTTATGCCGTCGCATTACAGAAACCCGTCATTATTTATTTGGACGAGATACGCCCCCTACATAAAACCGTGGAAAAATTTTACGGGCCTGTTTACTACGATCAAGTCCGTAAACAATGGGTTGATCAAACTGGCGCCATGGTCGAGGATTTTAATTTACCCCTTAACTTGATGTTGGCTGTTTCCTGCGAAATCGTCAGTGGCAGCTTGCTCGAGGCCTTATACGCCCTGCAAAAAAAATGGTACGACTAAGCAGCCAAACAGCCCGCCAGGTAACTGCCAGGCCTGGGTACTACCAAGCTTAGAATACGGCCAAAAGCTCAAGTTACTGCCAGCCCAAGGTTACTGCCAGGCCCATACGTTGGCATAAAAAAACCCGTTCCTTTAAGAACGGGTTTTTTTATTGGATGAGCACCAGCATGTAACTAACCAGCATTGGCTGTAGTGGCTGTCGGTAATAAAGCTTGGTAATAATTGGGGAGTGCGAACAAGGCCCCATGCACCTCGTTATTATAATACTGCAAGTCGGCCACTCCGCGCTCTTGGAGACGGGCAGCAATTTGTCTGGCATCCACCTGTTTGGGCTGAACCTCATCCGACACCACAGCCAATGCCCAGTAGGCCCCATACAAGGGAATATAAAGGCCGTAAGCACTGACATGTTTGAATACCTTGGCCAAGTGATGGCTGAGGGCCCGTACTTGTTCGCCTTCATGAAAGGGAGAGCCCAAATGCAAAACAACCGCCCCCCCTGGCGCCAAGATGTTTTTGCATTCAGCAAAAAACTGTTCCGTATATAAGGGCCCGGCAGGCGTTTCAGGATCGGTCAAATCCAAAAACACCAAATCAAAGCGCTTGTCTGTCTCACGCACAAAAGCGGCCCCATCCCCTACTTTAATTGTCGCTTTGGGATGATCAAAGGCACCTTTGTTGATGGACTGCAAATAGGTTTTTGCTACCTCAATGACTTCGCCATCCAGATCAACCAAAGTCACCGATTCAAGACTATTGTGCTTCAGTAGCTCTTCCAGGGCACCGCCATCGCCACCGCCGATAATCAATGCGGTTTTAGGCTGGGGATGGCTAAGGGCCGCAGGGTGGATCAGCGCTTCATGATAAAAGAACTCTTCGCGTTCGGCCGTCATCAGGCAGCCATCCAAACGCAAGGTCCGGCCTAAATCGTCTGATTCGAGCAGTTCCAAATGCTGAAACTGGGTTTGCTGATCTAATAAACGACGCTGGAAGCGAAACCCATAAACACTATCCTCGTTCAGGGTTTCCCAAAGCAGCTCGCCTTGGCGAGCTTGGTTATCATCGCCGCGCGAAATCTGATTGCGCTCGACGGCTTTGGGCTGAAACGCCTCGATTAAGCTATCTAAAAGTTGCTGCGCGCGCTCGGAATTATCCGCGCTAAAATTGCACACATAAACATCCAGAGTCACCCCCAAACGCTCTGGCCAGGTGTGTATCGCCAAATGTGATTCAGCTAATAAAACAGCCCCGGTGACCCCTCCGGGCTCACCTTGGTACTCGGGAAAGGTTACCCATTTTTCCCCAACAATGCTCAACCCAGAACGCTCGGTCTGCATGCGACACAAAGCGGCCAACGCGTGCTCATCAACAAAAAGGGAGAACTCACCCTGGCACTGGTATAAATCTGCGGTAAGGTGCAGGCCTTGCATGATTTGCGCTCCTTAGAAAAAGGATCCCGGCCGAGAATGGCCGAAAAAAGCCCGAAGCCCGTTTTCACCAAGGTTAGAACGAGGACTTCACGAAAAATGCCATGATACACAACAACATCCTTCGTGCCTATACATATAAAGAAAAAAATTGCGGCGCAGCGGCAAAATTACCACAGCCCCAAAAAGGCATTCTGAAACCCGCCCTATCCCATTGATAATGCACGACTTATGGCAACAATAGCAAGCACCAAAAATATCGCTGCAGAAGCCCGATGAACCCAAGCCAGGGACAGCCGGCCCGATAATTTGTCACCTACAAACACAGTCGGCGCATTGACCACCATCATGCCTAGTGTGGTGCCCAAAACAACGGCCCAATACTGTTGATACTCGGCCACTAAAGCGACGGTAGCAATTTGGGTTTTATCACCTATTTCAGCCAGGGAAACAATACCAGTAGAAAGAAAAAAAGCACCCACAACAAATACACCCAAAAAAGAAACCAGCACCATGCTAGCTTAAATTCATGCCAGAGTGGGAAATCATGCCGCACCCTGTGGTCACTGACCCGCAACCCGTCAACCAATAGCTGGTGTTAAAAACCACAAAAACAAAAGGGTTAATGGGTACTTGATATAACTCAATTCACCCTAGGGTTTTTACCTATAAGCTAATTACTCATATTAGGAAATTTTGCATGTAACCCTAAAGGAAGTTTTATGCCCAGTTCTTCCCCACGAGATCGTGCGCAACCGCAATCTACCAAGCGCAGCTTTCTCAAGCAACTACTTGGATTCGGTGCGTCGGCTACATTTATCCCCCTGCAGTCCGTAGAGGCACAAATCAACAGCCAACCCGAACGACGCCCGGGGCTCACTGGCAAGCGCTTTGCCATGGTTATTGATTTGCGCAAGTGCATTGGTTGTCAGGCCTGTACGGTCAGCTGTTCTATGGAAAACCTGCCGCCACTGGGCCAATTCCGTACCACTGTTTTGCAATACGAAGTGGAAAACTACGAAGGCGATCAACCAGCCATGTTTAATCTGCCTCGCCTTTGCAATCATTGTGAAAATCCTCCTTGCGTGCCTGTCTGCCCAGTGCAGGCAACCTTTCAGCGTGAAGATGGCATTGTCCTGGTTGATAACGAACGTTGCGTTGGTTGTGCCTACTGTGTACAGGCCTGCCCTTATGACGCTCGCTTCATCAACACCGAAACTAAAACCGCCGACAAATGCACCTTTTGCGAACACCGACTAGAAGTCAATTTATTACCTGCCTGCGTTGAAACTTGCGTTGGAGGAGCTCGGGTCATAGGTGATCTGAATGTTCCCAATAGCACCATTAACCAGCTGCTTAAAGAACATAAAGACGACATTAAAGTGCTGAAACCCGATCAAAACACTCAGCCCCGCGTGTTTTACATCGGCTTGCCTGATGAATTTGTCGATGGGGTTGAAGGCCAAAGCAGTGTACGTTTAGTGACCGAAGCTTGAAGGATGTCGTCATGAAAATTGTTGAAATCCTCACCCCAGCTTATGATGCTGCCTGGTTACCTTGGGCCGTGCAGTATTTTTTTCTGATCGCCATCGCTACCACAAGCGCCCTCACAGCCAGTTGTATCAGCTTTAGCCACCCTTCGAGCACATCGCGCCGCCTATTGCCAGCTGCTGTCACTGTGCTCCTTGTTAGTGCCATTGTGGCGCCCATCGCACTTTTTGCTGACTTGCAGCAGCCTGGCCGGTTTTGGCATTTTTATGCCCATTTCACGCCAACCTCATGGATGTCTATCGGCGCCTTTTTATTACCTTTATTCGTGCTGCTCTCAGTGCTGTTTGCGCTGTTCTGGTGGCTAGGCAAAACAACGCTGCTGCGCCTGACCAGCATTTTCCTATTCTTGTCAGCAATCAGTGTATTAATCTACACCGGCGCTGAAATTATGGTGATTCGGGCTCGTCCACTTTGGCATACCTTCTTTCTGCCATTAAACCTTGCCCTTACGGGCTGGCTGGCTAGCCTGGGCGCCATGTTACTGGTTTCGCGCTGGCTCCCCACGGGCGTGCAAGGCCTACCCGCTGTTCTAGTGCGCCGTCTTAGCTTATTTACCTTGCTGCTTTTGGGTATCAGTGCCATCGGGTGGGTATTGGGTGGCCTTACAGGCTCAGAGCCCTCTTTTGATGCTGCAGTACAACTCTTCAAAACCTATCCCACCTGGCGCATGAGCTTATATGGTTCCGTTTTCCTGGCGCTGCTCCTAGTGCTGTTATTAAGTGCAGAACCCAAACAAGTATGCAGCCCCGGTCGCTCTTTGCTCTGTGCCTTGGTCATGATGGGCGCTGCCTGGGTATTTCGCTGGATTATCCTCATGAGTGTGCAAGGCGTACCCAAATATGGTGCTGGCCTCTATTTGCAAAGCATGCCTTTAGGGGGTGACGGCTTAATGGGCATATTAGGCATTTTTGGCCTGTGTGTTGCCCTGCTTGCTGTTGTGAGCTGGCTGCTGGATCGCTACCCATACAGTCATGCCGTTGTTGCATCCCAAGACTAACCCCTTTCCCGAAAATAATGGATTTCTCACCATGAGTAAAAACGACCAACAAAACCCTCAACGACGAAAACTCATCAAGCACGGTGCGATCGCCGCGGGTGGTGTTGCCGCCTTTGCCGTAGGTTATGGCGAAACCGTTGTAAAGACGGCCCAAGGCCTGATGCGTGGTAGTGCAGGCAAAAGCACGGCCGACTCTGTTCGTTTTAATGCACGCTTACCAGAATTTGCCATCGATCCAACAACAGGACGACTGGAAACGCAGCATGGACAAGTAGTAAGCCCCTCGCTCTGCCTGGGCTGCTGGACCCAATGCGGGGTACGGGTACGCGTTGACCAAGAAAAAAACGAGATCATTCGCATCGCTGGTAACCCTTACCATCCTCTGGCAACCACTGAGCCGGCCCCCATGGCAGAAGACGTTGCTTCCGTCTATGCGCGACTGGGCCTTGAACACGGCCTGGAAGGAAGGGCCACTGCCTGCGCCCGAGGCAATGCTATGCAACAACAGGTCAGCAGCCCCTATCGAGTGCTCAGCCCCTTAAAGCGGGTTGGCAAGCGTGGCGAGGGACGCTGGCAACGAATTAGTTTTGAGCAACTCATCGATGAGATATGCGATGGCGGCGATCTCTTCGGCGAAGGTCATGTGGATGGGTTGAGGGCCCTCTTTGATCGTGAAACCCTTATTGATCCCGAGCACCCTGAATATGGGCCCATCTCTAATCAACTGCTTGTAACGGATGCTGCCAACGAAGGACGCACCCCGTTGTTGCGACGCTTTGCAGAGCAATCCTTTGGCACAGTCAACCACTCTAACCATGGCGCTTATTGTGGCCAGAGCTTTAGGGTAGGTGCTGGAGTGGCATTAGGTGATGTGCGAGCCATGCCCCATGGCAAGCCAGATTGGCGCGAGGCCCGATTTGGGTTGTTTATCGGCACAGCGCCAGCGCAATCCGGCAACCCCTTCCAGCGCCAAGGCCGTGAGCTTGCCGAGGCCCGCTCACGCGCTGAAAATCCTTTTAAATATGTGGTGGTATCTCCGATTTTGCCCACTTCTTCGAGCTTTGCGTCGGGAACGCAAAACCGCTGGCTAGCCGTCAAGCCTGCCTCAGATCTGGCCTTGTGTATGGCAATGATCCGCTGGATTTTGGAAAATGAGCGCTACAACGCTCGTTTATTAGCCTTGCCCAGCCTGGCCGCCATGCAAGCAGCAGGGGAAAATGCCTGGACCAATGCCACCCACTTGATGATTGCGGATCCTGAGCATCCTCGCTATGGCACTTTCTTAAGAGGCGAAGACTTGGGTTGGCCCGTACAAACCAACGAAGAAGGCCAAGCCCAAGAGGTATTTGTTGTCCAACGCGCAGATGGCAGTCTGGCGCCCCATACTATTGACGAGCCTGCTAGCCTGTTTGTCTCTCGTGAGCTCAATGCCGTCAATCTGGGGGAAAGCCCTGTTGAGGTTTGCACTGCCCTGACCCGGCTATTACACGAATCCCAACGCAAAAGCCTCGAAGAATATAGCGCAGAATGCGGAGTGTCGGTCGAGGAAATTCAAAACCTGGCTGACGAATTTACCAGTTATGGCAAGCAAGCCGTGGCGAATGCCCACGGCGGCACCATGAGCGGTTCAGGTTTCTATACTGCCTATGCCATCAGCATGCTCAATACCCTCATCGGTAACTTGAATGTGAGAGGCGGACTGGTCTTGGACGCAGGCCCATTCGGCCCCTTTGGTCCCGGCCGACGTTATGATTTTCGTTTTCCGGGGCAAAAACCGCCCCAGGGACTTGCCTTATCACGCACCCGCATGCCCTATGAAAAAAGCTCGGAGTACAAGGCCAAAGTGGCGGCAGGGGAATCTCCCTACCCCACTAAGGCCCCATGGTACCCCATGGTCGGTGGTTTAAGCACAGAAATGCTGGCGGCGGGCATTGCCGGTTACCCCTATCGAGCCAAGGCTTGGATTAACCATATGAGTAATCCCATCTATGGTATTGCCGGCCTAAGAAACACCCTCTACGAAGATCTCTGCGATCCAAAGAAACTGCCACTTATTGTGAGCATTGATGCCTTTATCAATGAAACTACCGCCATCGCTGACTATATTGTGCCCGATACAGTGACCTATGAAAGCTGGGGCACCTCGGCACCGTGGGCCGATGTCATTGCCAAAAGCTCGACCATACGATGGCCCATCGTCACGCCCAAAGTAGAAAAAACAGCTGAAGGGGTACCAATCAGCTTAGAGAGCTTTTTCATTGCTGTGGCCAAGAAATTAGGCATGCCAGGTTTTGGCCCAGAGGCCATTGGCGACACGCAATCGGATCAACGCTACCCCTTGAATACCGCTGAAGATTTTTATCTGCGGGGTTTTGCCAACGTTGCCTACGCTATGGGCAAACCCGTGCCGGATGCATCCGACGAAGATCTTCGCCTGGCTGGCGTTGAAAAAATGGTTGATACCATCCAGGCACACGTTAAAGATGAAGAGTGGCGCAAGGTTGCCTTTCTCATGACTCGTGGCGGGCGCTTTGATAGCATTGAAGACGCTTGGGAGGGGGAGCAGTTAAAGCACGCACATCACATCATGCTCCCTATTTGGGACGAGGAGCTTGCCCAACAGCACTACTCTATGACTGGTGAACGCTTTTCTGGCTGCCCAACCTGGTATCCACCTAGGCTGTCCAACGGCACCCCCATGCGCCAACAATATCCTGAACAGCAATGGCCTTTTCTCCTGAGCTCCTACAAGTCTAATATCATGAGCTCACTGACCATGCCCGTAGACCGACTAAGACAGGTGCATCCGCATAATCCGGTATCTATCCACCCCGAGGATGCACGCAGCCTGAGTATCCGCAATGGCGATAAAATTCGCATCAGCACCCCAGGCAATAGCGTGGAAGGTGTGGCGATGTTGCGCGACGGAGTTATGCGCGGTGCTATTGCTATTGAACATGGCTATGGGCATAAAGAACTGGGCGCTCGCCCCCAAATGATTGATGGCAGCCCAATGCCCCACAACCCAGCAATCGGTGCGGGTATCAATCTTAATGATCTTGGCTTTCAAGATCCTACCAGGGGAGATAAAAACGTCTGGATAGATTGGGTATCGGGGGCGGCGGTACGCCAAGGCTTGCCAGCACGCATTGAAAAAGTCTAAGGGCGGCGTTGCTTGGGCCTTGCCCAAAGCGACCACGACAAAGCGCCCCCGCTCCATCAGGGAGGGGGCGCTTTCATTTCATGTTCACCTGCAGGCTTATACCTTCTACCCTTTGCACAATGATACTTTTGAGGCGGGCCAGCCTGCCATCTTGAGAAAGCCAGCCTGTCTGGGTGCTGTTGCAGTACCCGTGCTGCTTTTACCCTTGAGAGGAAAAGGCACTCAGAATGCATCGCCTGCTTCAAGCATTTTTTAATTGTTTTCTGGCTCTGTTGGCGGCGTGGCGTCCTCTGTCGGCACCGAAACAGTTGTTGAAGATGCCCCCTGGGTGACTAAACCAGGGGCACCTTGGGGGTCTGGCAGACCAAAGTCCTGACCCAGCAAATGCCCCAAGCGCTCGGCCTTGGTCTGCAAATAGTAACTATTATGCGGATTAGCCATGATCTCATGCCCAATGCGCTCGGTGACTTCTATCCCCAAATCTTGTAAAGCGGCCACTTTTCGGGGGTTGTTGGTCATCAGCCTAACCCGCCGTATGCCCAGGTGCTCAAGCATGGGAAGACAAAAATCATAGCGGCGCATATCGGCATCAAAGCCCAAATGCTCATTGGCCTGCACCGTGTCATAGCCCTGATCTTGCAGGTTATAGGCCCGAATCTTATTAAGCAGGCCTATTCCTCGCCCTTCCTGGCGTAAATAAAGAATCACCCCTTGCCCGGATTCGGCAATATGCTGCATGGCGCGTTGTAGCTGGGGTCCGCAATCGCAGCGCAGACTAAAAAGGGCATCGCCAGTGAGGCACTCGGAATGCAAACGCAACAGTACCGAAGTATCAGGCGTCCAGCTGCCATAACTTAGGGCGAGATGCTCAAGCTGAGTTTCCTCTTCCAAAAAAACATGCAACCGAAAAACACCCCATGGGGTGGGCAGCTGGCTGGAGGTTATAAAAGTAATCAAGTTTGAATCACCAATTATCGAAACACCGTATTGGATGAGTGCATCAGGGCTGAGACAGTGTTAACTGAGTAGGCAGTTGTAACGCCAATTGGCTGGCCAGGCCGATATAGCGGCGTGGGGTCAAAGCAAGTAGCTCTTCTTTGGCAGGCGCTGGAATATCCAACTGCTGAACAAAATCGCGCAAAGCCTGCTGAGTAATGCCTTTGCCGCGGGTTAGCTCCTTGAGTTGTTCATAAGGATTCTCGACCCCATAGCGACGCATCACGGTTTGCACGGGCTCGGCCAAAACCTCCCAAGCTTGATCAATATCCTCGTCCAGCGCGGCTTGGTTGAGCTCTAGTTTGCTCAACCCACGAGCACATGCACCATAGGCAATAGTGCAATAGCCCAGGGCTACGCCCAAATTTCTGAGTACGGTGGAATCCGACAAGTCGCGCTGCCAGCGTGAAACCGGGAGTTTTTCGGCCAGATGCTGAAGTACGGCATTAGCCAACCCCAAATTCCCCTCGGAATTCTCAAAATCAATGGGGTTGACCTTATGAGGCATGGTTGAGGAGCCCACCTCGCCCTCTTTGAGGCGCTGCTTGAAAAAGCCCAGAGCGATATAACCCCATACATCGCGATTAAAATCCAGCAAAATGGTATTTAAACGCGCCAAGGCATGAAAAAGCTCGGCCATCCAGTCATGAGGCTCAATTTGAATGGTAAGCGGGTTTTGTTCAAGACCCAACGTACGCAGCAGGTTACGACTGAAATTGGGCCAATCGATTTCAGGGTATGCCGCCATATGCGCATTGTAATTACCTGTCGCCCCGTTTAACTTTGCGGTCGCCTGCACCTGGGCTAACTGCTCGATTGCTTGACCCAGACGATGCGCTACGTTGGCGAACTCTTTACCCATGGTCGTTGGGCTAGCCGGCTGTCCATGGGTGCGAGCCAACATGGGCTGATGCGCAAATTGATGCGCCATATTTGCGATGGTCTCGTATAAGGCCACCAGCTGGGGCAACAAGGCCCGATCGCGTGCCCGCGTCAGCATCAAGGCATGCGCAGTATTGTTGATATCTTCTGAGGTACAAGCAAAGTGAATGAACTCTGCGGCAGCTGCAAGATCAGGCTCTTGGCTGATTTTTTCTTTGAGCCAGTATTCTACCGCCTTAACATCATGGTTAGTTATCTGTTCGATTTCCTTGATGCGTCGAGCATCTTCCTCGCTAAAGTCAGCAACCAATTGAAGCAAAAAATTTTCTCCTTGGGCGCTAAAGCGAGGCAACTCGGGCAACCCCGCCTGGGACAAGGCAATCAGCCAGGCAACCTCGACCTCGACCCGGTGAGCCATGAAACCCGCCTCAGAAAGCCAAGGCCGCAAAGCCTCACTAGCTTTAAAGTAACGCCCATCGATAGGAGATAAAGCATTCAAAGGGGTAAGAGAATCCTCGATACGCATAACTTAACCATTTAAAAAAGTAAATACGTTATTCTACCACCCTCGCAATTTTCGCGTGGGCGATGACGAATAAACCACAGTTCAATGTAAAAAGGTCAAGAAACCAAAGGCAACAGACCCCGTTTCGTGTTTTATATAAACATCCTGATATACTTTGAAAGGCACATGATCATTAAAAGCTTTATATGAAACTCATAGGTTCGTTAACAAGTCCTTACGTCCGCAAGGTTCGCGTGGTTATGGCCGAAAAAAAGCTTGACTACGAGCTCGTTCAGGACGATGTCTGGGCCCCCGAAGCAATCATCGCTGAGCATAACCCATTAGGCAAAGTACCCTGCTTGATCATCGACGATTTTGGCAAGTTATTTGACTCGCGTGTCATTGTTGAATACCTGGATACGCTGTCCCCTGTCGGCCGACTTCTGCCCCAAGCTGGTCGTGATCGTGCTTTGGTTAAGGTCTGCGAAGCAGCCGCCGATGGTCTAATGGATGCCGCCGTTGCCATTCGCATGGAAAAAACGAAACGAGCAGAAGCACAACAAGATCCGGCATGGATCGAGCGCCAAACCCTCAAAATTTATCGTACCCTGGCCTATCTTGAAGAGCAGCTCGGTGACACCCCGTTCTTTTTTGGTGTCAATCTATGCTTGGCCGACATCGCGGTTGGCTGTGCTCTGGGTTATCTGGACTTGCGTAACCCCGATATTGCTTGGCGCGAAGAGCACCCCCAACTGGCTGCACTCAGTGCCAAACTCTTTGAACGCCCATCCTTTATTCAAACCGCCGCTTAATCCTGCTGTCTGGTCCTGCAGCTTAACCCTGCCGCCCGAACCTGCCGCATAGTCGCCGCGACCCCCTAAGAGCTAAAATTCGTCGCCTGCTGTAGAACAATGGCCCTAGTAAGAATGATGGGCCGTGCGCTGCGGGCTATATATCATGCACTGCGGGCAGCGTACCATGCATTGCTGCCTGTGCGCTGCGCCCCGACCCCTATCTGGCTTCATGTAATGCTATAAGTTTTTTGCCTGCGTCCATGGCGAACCCTACTGTTAGACAACAGCGAAGGAGGTTTCGTTAGACAGTTTCATTAGACAGCTGCAAAGAAGGTTTCGTAAATCATCTGCGAGCCTAAAATAATGAGCAAACAGGCAAAGATCCGTTTCAGCGTATTCACTGGCAAACGATGAGCGGCAGCAGCCCCAAGCGGTGCGGTCAACACACTCATCACCGACAGCGTCAACAAGGCAGGCCAATAGGTGTAGCCCAGCATCCCAGGAATAGACTTGGTGAGTTCATAGCCCGATAGCACATAACCCACACTATTAGCCAAAGCAATAAAAAAGCCCAAGGCCGCAGAGGTGGCTACCGCATGGGCCATGACGATGTTGGCCCGCGCCAGATACGGTACCGACAAAAAACCGCCCCCGGCACCTAGCAACCCAGAAACCACCCCCACAACAAAACCAAATACAGCCGTCACCCATCGGGGCGGCATGATGATGGTGGCATCCGGCTTGGTTCGGCGTAGCATTCTATAGGCCGAGAAATAGACAAAGGCAACGAAAACTATCGCCAACAATTCATTATTAATGGCGGCAAAAATGGCCCCACCTGAAACAGCGCCCCCCAAAATGATGCCTGGTATCATCAAGGCGACAACATCCCAATGAATGGCTTTACGTTTCTGATGGGCACGCACACTGGATAGAGAGGTAAAAATAATTGTGCCCATGGCGGTTGCAATGGCCGCATGGACTGCCAACTCTTTGGGTACGCCGATTTTGGGCAGCATTAAATTAAGAAAAGGTACCAGTATCATGCCCCCGCCTATCCCCAACAAACCTGCAGCAAAACCTACCGCGCCCCCCAAGGCGATTAAAGCAAGAATAAAACCTATGGTCATTATTAATATCCCTAAGGACAATCGCTAAGAAATAATCCCACCCCCCAGGCAAACAGGCCCATCATAAAGGACCGCAGATTGCCCGGGTGTGACCGCCCATTGAGGCTCTGTAAATGACAAATCAAAGCCTTCGTTATTTGAGGTGCTAACGAGCTGACAGGCTGTATCCCTTTGGCGGTAGCGTAATTTCGCCTGATATTGTCCCAGGGCTGGCGCTTTGCCAGCTATCCAGCTGGCTTGTTCTGCCTGGAGCTCCTGCTGATAGAGCCAGGGGTGATCGGCCCCTTCAACCACATATAAGGTGTTTTGCGCCAGATCCTTGCGCGCAACATACCAGGCATCTGAGGTGCCGTCGGGGCGCTGTCGGCCTTTGACCCCGCCGATACCCAGGCCCCGGCGCTGCCCGTAGGTATAAAAAGCCAAACCCATATGCTCACCTAATACTGCACCCTGGTCATCCTTGATAGGGCCCGGCTTGGTCGGCAAATAACGATTCAAGAATTCGCGAAAGGGGCGCTCACCAATAAAACAAATGCCCGTCGAATCCTTTTTTTGAGCGACAGGTAATTGCAGGTTCAGGGCAATATCCCGTACCTCAGTTTTGAGCTTTTCGCCTAGGGGGAAAAGCGTACGCGATAATTGTTCTTGATTAAGGCGATGCAAAAAATAGCTTTGGTCCTTGCTGGGGTCTAAGCCCTTTAACAGTTGATACTCGCCATTGACTTGGCGAACCCGAGCGTAATGCCCTGTAGCAATTCGCTCGGCGCCCAATGCCATGGCATGATCCAAAAAGGCCTTGAACTTGATTTCCGCATTGCACAGCACATCTGGGTTAGGCGTGCGCCCGGCGGAATATTCGCGTAAAAATTCCGCAAAAACCCGATCCTTGTACTCGGCTGCAAAATTAACCGCCTCGATATCAATACCGATTAAATCAGCAACGCTCACGGCATCGATCCAGTCTTGGCGTGTAGAACAATATTCATCGTCATCATCGTCTTCCCAGTTCTTCATGAACAGGCCGATCACCTCGTAGCCTTGCTGTTTTAACAGCCAGGCTGAGACCGCGGAATCGACACCACCAGAAAGACCAATGACAACGCGTTCCTTTAAGGTAGATTTATGCGACATAATGTAATCAAAGCACCCCTAAGGCAGCAAAATTTTGCCGGGGTTGAGGATATTGTTGGGGTCAAGACTTTGTTTAATTGTTTTCATCACTGACAAGGCCTCGGGACCAAACTCAAGTGGCAGAAACGAACGTTTATGGATACCCACCCCGTGCTCGCCGGTGCAAGTTCCCTCGGCCGCAATGGCACGGCGTACAATGCGTTCATTGAGCTGCTCGGATTCTTTCCACTCATCGGGATTATCTGGATCAAGCAGCATGAGCACATGGAAGTTGCCATCGCCCACATGCCCCACTATTTGCGTGGGAAATGAGGCCAATGCCAAATCTTCAGCGGTCTCGACCACGCATTGAGCCAACTGTGAAATAGGCACACAAACATCTGTGGTGCTGGCCAGGCTACCCGGGCGCATTTGCAGACCCGCAAAATAAGATTGATGGCGGGCCTCCCAAAGGCGGGAACGGTCTTCAGGCCGATCAGCCCATTCAAATTCTTGGCCATGGTTGGCCTCTGCGATTTCCTGAGCTAGTTGTGCCTGCTCTTTGACTGCCGAAGGGCTGCCGTGAAACTCGAAAAGCAATAATGGTAACTCACGCAAATCAAGTTTGCTATAGGCGTTGGTTGCCCGTACGGCTTGTTGATCAAGAAATTCCACCCGGGCCACATCAATACCCATCTGAATCACCTCGATCACTGCTTGCACAGCATCGGCAACTGTAGGGAAATGACATACTGCGGCGGAAACTGCTTCGGGCAAAGGATGCAAACGCACCGTCAGCTCGGTAATGATCCCCAAAGTGCCCTCGCTACCCACAAAAAGACGGGTAAGGTCATAACCAGCAGATGATTTTTTGGCCCGCTGCGCCGTTCTGACAACTTGGCCATCGGCCATCACCACGGTTAGATTGATGACATTTTCACGCATGGTGCCATAGCGCACCGCATTGGTGCCCGAGGCTCGCGTAGCTGCCATTCCGCCCAAGGTGGCATTAGCCCCGGGATCGATGGGAAAGAAAAGCCCAGTTTCAGCCAGTGCCGCATTTAGTGATTCCCGGAGCACACCGGCCTGAACCGTTGCGGTGAAATCCTCGACATGCAGGGCCAGAATCTCGTCCATGCCCGATAAATCGAGGCTAACCCCACCTTCTAAGGCCAGTACATGCCCCTCAAGAGAAGTACCTGCCCCATAGGGAATTAATGGTACCTGGTTATCATTGCAATGCTTTGCAATCCAAGCCACCTCTTCGGTGCTTTGTGCGTAGACCACAATATCCGGCGCCATGGTGGGATAAGGCGACTCATCACTGCCATGCTGTGCCCGTACTGCCTCTGACAGCGTACAGCGCTCGCCAAAATATGCTTGTATCGCATCGATGAAACCCGCCGGTAACGGCCTTTTTGTTTGTTCAACTGCTGTGGCTAGCATGAATTGCTCCTCTCAAATGAATTGCCTGCGCCCAGCCGAATTTTCCCATAGCGAGTTTCCCGCTGCGAACCGCACTAGGCATGGGCAAGTTTTGATTTGTTACCAGCACTGATTTTACGACGTTCACGCACGGCTTGGGCTAATTTTTCCAGCTCTTGTACGGTTTCGTCCCAACCGATGCATCCATCCGTAATACTTTGCCCATAGGTCAAGGGTTGTCCATCAGTCAAATCCTGACGACCGGCCACCAAATGGCTTTCCACCATAACGCCAATAATGCGTTCATCGCCTGCGCGCAGCTGCTGGCTGATATCAGCCAGTACCTCGGGCTGACGGCGATAATCCTTGTTGCTATTGGCATGGCTGGAATCAATCATGATCACAGGGCGCAACCCCGCGGCGCTCATCTCCTGGCTGGCCAGCGCCACGCTCTTTGCGTCATAGTTGGGCTCTTTGCCACCGCGTAAAATAATATGGCAGTCGTCGTTACCCAGCGTTGAAACAATCGCCGAATGGCCCCCTTTGGTCACCGACAAAAAGTGGTGTGGATGCGAAGCTGCCTTGATGGCATCAACTGCCATGCGGATGCTACCCCCGGTACCATTTTTAAACCCTACCGGACATGAAAGGCCAGACGCGAGCTCTCGGTGTACCTGACTTTCCGTAGTGCGAGCGCCAATTGCCCCCCAGGAAACCAAATCGGCAATATATTGCGGGGTAATCATATCCAAGTATTCGCAGGCCGCCGGCAAGCCCAATTCATTGATATCCAAGATCAGCTCGCGAGCAATGCGCAGCCCCTGGTTAATGTTAAAGCTGCCATCTAACTGCGGATCATTGATCAGCCCCTTCCAACCCACGGTGGTGCGAGGTTTCTCAAAATACACCCGCATCACAATTTCAAGGGCATCAGCATGCAGTTCGCGTTGCTGAATCAGGCGTTGAGCGTACTCGATCGCGGCTTTGGGGTCATGAATGGAGCAAGGCCCAATCACCACCACCAGACGATCATCCTTGCCATGCAAAATATCATGAATAGCACGGCGGCTTTGATGAACCACTTGTGAGGCCTGATCGCTACAGGGAAACTCGCGCATCAAATGGGCGGGTGGTAATAATTCCTTGATCTCGCGAATTCTTAAATCATCTGTATTGTGTGACACTGCTATTCTCCGGGTGATTGATGCCAACGCAGTAGTCGTAACATGCGGCCATAAAAAAAGCCGCCTTTTGCGCTGGCGGCTTTTTGGAAACTTGTTAGGCGTTGTTGCTACAGCCCACCCCTTCCTGCGCCAGCGGCACTGGAAAAGAAAAAATAAAAAAAGAAGGAAAAAACGTGTGAACTGTGCATGTCTTTCAGACTAACACACTAAAAGTCTGATTGACAAGCACTTTTCCACCATGAATAACGCCATTTCCTTTTAGCCCCCCTTTGGCCCCCTACTTTCTGTGTTTTTATTTACTTGCCCGCCTGATCGGCTTTCGGCTCTGG
>Ga0079226_10001576_pt1 | contig 17516 bp, 13 predicted proteins | sample Poulit2014_FD_76345 | JGI IMG/M metagenome (GOLD analysis project Ga0079226, IMG submission 76345) | Agricultural soil microbial communities from Georgia to study Nitrogen management - Poultry litter 2014 | ecosystem: Environmental > Terrestrial > Soil > Agricultural land | place: USA: Georgia...
AAGTTTCCTCCCCTGATTGAGAGTGGTGTATACAATCCATTTTGGCGTCCATCAATTTTCGCTCCCATAGAGCGGAGTGGCTCTACGATTCTGTCCATTGGCCTTTTCGCAAGCGACGCATCCCCTTGTAACACCGTATAAAAAGGAAGACCAGATAACACGCCAGATAGTAACCGGACCGTTGTCCCTGAATTGCCTAATTCAAGTACGGAATCCGGCTCTTGTAAGCCCTCTATTCCATTTCCTTCGATTTCAACATATTCACCATGCTGCGTGATCTCAACACCCATTTTTCTAAAGCAATGGATCGTATGGATGCAATCCTCACCAGGCAGAAATCTGTCAATAACTGTCTTTCCTTTTGCCATAGATCCCATCATGACCGCTCGATGGGAAATGGACTTATCACCAGGAACGGTCATCGTGCCTACAAAACCATTCCGCTTTTTTTTCACGTATTGTACAGTCAAATATTTTCTCCCCCTCAAACCGATTCATATGTTTCGTAATTATTTTGTTCTAGTAAAATTCGGGCGAGTGTTCGATCTTTTCCATTTTGAAAACTCAATCGCAAAACACCTAACAACCCTTCGCGCGCTTCCATTATATGAAGGTTCGTAATGCTTATCGAGTCTTCCGCTAATAGAGAAGTAATAGTGGCAATCGCCCCTGGTACATCCATCACATCCACATCCAAATCATAGTAGGATGGTATGGCTCCCTTAGCACGAACTGGAAGAGAATCCCGATATTCTTTCGCTTCTTCAAAATAACGGATGATGCTCTCTTCATCATCTTCCATTAACACAGTCTGTATGTTTTGCATTTCCGTCATCCAGTTGTTCAATAAATCGACTAGATTGAAACGATTTTGTTTAACAATATCTTTCCACATTTTAGGGTTACTGGATGCTATTCTAGTAATATCTCGAAACCCTCCTGCGGCTAATAAACTAACGAGAGGATTTTTGTCCGCATTCTTTTTTGCTAGATTGACTAAACCAGCGGCAATAATGTGTGGAAAGTGGCTGATGACACCTGTAATAAAATCATGTTCTTCCGTATCAAGAACAAGAAAATGGGCATTTGTTCCACTGAGCCACTGTTTTAATTCCTCAACTTTTCCCAATGATGTATCAGGTGTTAGTATATAATAGGCATTCTCGAATAAATGGACTTTGGCGCTCTCGACACCTGATTTATGAGAGCCGGCCATCGGGTGGCCACCAATGAACGTTAACCCCTGGTTCCTCAATTCACTCGCCATCTCCATTACTTCGCCTTTTGTACTACCTGTGTCTGTAATAATAACATTTTCTTTTAAGTCTATGCTTGGTAATTGTCTGATTAACTCCCCCATCTCGAGTACTGGCGTTGATAGGATGATTAAATCAGCTAATGCAGCACCTTGGCGAAAAGAAGTGGCCTTTTCATCAATGATATTGAGATTGTAAGCTTTATCTATTTCACTTTTTATTGTGTCATAACCATAAATTTTAGCATGTGGATGTCGCTTTTTAATCGTCAGTGCCAATGATCCCCCAATCAAACCAAGTCCTACAATAAATACCTTTCCATTCACGTCTCAGCCCCCTATCACTCTGCTACTGTGACTATTACATTCTATTATGATATTCCTTACCTGCTGATTGAACCATTTGTTCGATCCATTTCTTGAGGATTCCCATTTTAAAACATCCTGGTGTAAGCCCTGTACTCTGTTACGGATTGTTTCAGCACATCCATACGATCACTAGAAAATTGATCTGTTAGGGCTGCAGCCAGCTCCCAAGCGACGACCGCTTCTGCGACAACGCTCGCAGCAGGCACTGCACAGTTGTCAGACCGTTCAATACTTGCTGTTAAGGGTTCCTTCGAATCAATATCAACACTTTGTAATGGTTTATATAAAGTTGGAATGGGCTTCATTACTCCTTTTACGACAATGGGCATCCCCGTTGACATTCCCCCTTCAAATCCACCCAAACGATTTGTATTCCGGGTATATCCCTTTTCCCCGCTCCAAGTAATTTCATCGTGAACTTGGCTACCAGGCTTTCTTGCCATCTCAAATCCTAGGCCAAATTCCACGCCTTTAAATGCATTGATACTTAACATAGCCCTGGCTAACTTGGCATCTAGTTTCCGGTCATAATGAACATAACTACCAACTCCCGCTGGCATCCCCTCTACAATGACTTCTACAACGCCTCCAACAGAATCTCCATTTTCCTTTGCTTCGTCGATCACTTCTATCATTTTTACTTCAGCATTTTCATCAAAACAGCGAACAGGAGATTTTTCCGTTTTGTGACGCAAGTCTTGTAATGTATCATAATTGGCGGGGGATGCTTGAACCCCGCCAATTTCTACCACATGTCCTGCGACTTCAATATCTAAAAGTTTGAGTAATTTTTTCGCGACTGCTCCTGCAGCAACCCGTACTGTAGTTTCACGTGCCGATGAACGTTCAAGTACATTTCTCATGTCCCGGTGGCCATACTTGATACCACCAAGTAAATCAGCATGCCCTGGTCTTGGGCGGGTGACTTGTCGTCTTACTTCACCGGACGCCTTTTCGTCTAACGGCTCAATCCCCATGACATCGGTCCAGCGTTTCCAGTCCTTATTTTCTACCTCAAGCGCAAGTGGTGAACCAAGTGTGATACCATGACGAACGCCCCCGACAATGTTCACCATATCCTTTTCAATTTGCATTCTTCTGCCACGTCCATACCCCTTTTGCCTGCGGGCTAACTCGCCATTAATATCTTCAACGGTTAAAGGCATACCAGCTGGTACCCCTTCAATAATGGTTGTAAGTTGTGGCCCATGTGACTCTCCAGCTGTTAAAAATCTCATCCATTTTTCCCCCTCTTGCTACTTTCTTACGTGACTATGTCTGTAAACCCGGCCTACCCTATTTCTGTAGAACTGGATTCGTTAATCTACTGGCAAGCCCCTTTAATTCACTATAAAATTCATTGAACTCTGAAATGTTCATTTGTTGTGCCGAATCCGATAATGCCACCGCAGGATCTGGATGGACTTCTGCCATAATGGCGTCCGCCCCAATGGCCAAGGCTGCTTTTGCAGCTGGAAGTAGTAAATCTTTTCTTCCTGTAGAGTGAGTGACATCAACAACAATCGGTAAATGAGTCGCCTTTTTCAAAATAGGAACCGCCGAAATATCTAATGTGTTTCTCGTTGCTTTTTCATATGTCCGAATCCCCCGCTCACAGAGAATGATTTGATCGTTCCCTTGTGACATGATGTATTCCGCCGCGTGAATGAATTCATCGATTGTTGCTGATAGACCACGTTTCAGCAATACTGGCTTGTGTACCTTGCCGACTGTTTTCAGTAATTCGAAGTTTTGCATATTACGGGCACCGATTTGAATGACATCGACATAATCTAAGGCTACCTCTACATCACTCGGTGTAAGTATTTCACTTACAACCGACATGCCTAGTTCATCAGCAACTTTTCTTAAGATTTTCAAGCCGTCTACCCCTAACCCTTGAAAATCATATGGCGAGGTTCTTGGTTTAAATGCACCGCCACGCATTAACGTCAGCCCCTGCTCTTTCATCGCTAAGGCCACTTCTTTGACTTGGTCATAACTTTCAACGGCACATGGACCAATAATAAACCGTTGCTTTCCGTCACCAATGACCTCCCCATTCACATTGACCATTGTATTTTCCGGATGTGCTTGCCTGGAAACTAATAATGCCTTTTCGTTGCTATCTTCCTGGAGCTCTAAGCTTGCCTTAAAGATTTCTTTGAAAATATGTTGAATCGTCGTTGTTTTAAAAGGTCCTTTATGATTGTCAACGATTAAATCGAGTGACTGACGCTCCCGAACAGGATCAAACCTTTTAACACCTTGTTTACTCTTATGCAGCCCAATTTCCTCAACTACTTTTGCCCGCTTATTTAACAATGCTAAAATCTCCAAGTTTATCTCATCAATGTGATTGCGCAACTCATTCAATGTCATAAATTTATTCCTCCCTAATTTTGTTTTATTGTTTTAATTTCTTAAGCTGAATGAATTTCATAATTCAAATATCTTTTTAAAAACCGAACGATTTTGTAACGTTGTATTCCTGTTGATTTCCACTACAGGCGGTGAGGAAGGAAGTTCGATTAAGAACGCGCCCTCCAGGCGCAACATCGAGCTGACCCACGTCCTGTGGGCCCCCGCGGGCTGGGAAGAATTGTAATTTATTCTTCATTGCTGGTAAGCCTCCTTGCCCCGGCAAGGGGAGCCGTGAGTTGCCCGCAAAGGGCGATGTTAGTCGGCCAGCCTTTATTTCGCCTTTTAGTGTCTTACCTAGGCCGACCGACGACCAGGATGGTCTAGTGTCGACGTTGGTCCCAGGACGGGACCGTACTTAGTCGACCTCCCGCTGGAGTCGCCGCCTTTCGTTTCAATCAACGGTATAGTCTCCTGATTTGCGAATAATTAAACCTAATGAGACATAAGCGTTCGCTTTTCAATCCCAAAGTCCATTTATGAAATTAATTCAAGCTAATTAATAAATAAACTGAAAAGTCAACTCATTACTAGGATTCCATAAACTATTTTCATCCCCTTCTACAGTATTTTCTTTCCTATATGAGAAAAGTTGTAATTAAAAAAGTCCCTACTGAATATTCAGCAGGGACGATTGGACTCGCGGTACCACCCTTGTTGTGAACGATCATCGTTCACCACTTTACGTTGATAACGATCATTTGACCGACTTTTCCACCTATTGAATCTTTTGGGGAAAAGAAGCTCCAGGATTGAAATTCATGCTTATCTTTGACTGATTCCCACCACCATCAGCTCTCTTGAAACAGGGAGATAAGACACTACTTATATCCTTTCATTGCCAGTTTCTATGCATAATTTGATTTTTTGCGAAAATTTTATATTTAATTATGACGAACTATGTGTCATTTGTCAACACCATATTTTGAATTATTTTTAAAGTAAAAAAGATATAATTTAAATGGATTTTTCTGACATTTGATTTAATATCTCTTGAAAAAATGCAAAACCTTTTCCTCTACCCCATAGCATGGATAACTTCCAATGATGCTCACATTACATCCTAGTGCCTCCAATTCCGCTTTTACACCAGGAATTAAAACATCATCCATTAGCATCTCAGCATCAATAATAAAGAAATAATTACCTAATCCAGTTTTAGTTGGACGCGATTCAATTTTAGATAAGTTAATTTTCCGCCACATAAATGCGGATAATACTTGATGAAGTGACCCGGGAATATTAGCTGGTAATGTAACAATCATCGTCGTTTTATTTTTTAAAACGGAGGAGTGATCAAGTTCCAGTTGGCCGGGATTCCGACTTAAAATAACAAAACGTGTATGGTTATTTTTATAGTCGTGAACGTTTCGTTTCACAATCGTCAGACCGTATAACTTCGCTGCCGCTTCATTACCGATGGCCCCTAGACTTTCCTTAGGATGATTTTTCACCCACTCGGCAGCTTGGGCTGTGGAGCTCTCAAACACACGCCCAGCATTGGGAATGGTGTCTTTTAAAAAATGGTGACACTGGGAAATCGCTTGTGGATGTGAATGCACATGTGTAATGTGCTTCCATTTTTCCATTTGACGGGGATGCATCATAAGGTGCTGTTTAATCGGAACCACAATTTCAGCAACAATCGGCAGTGCTCGCTTATGAAATAAATAGTCCATTGTCATGTTTACGGAACCTTCAATAGAATTTTCGATCGGAACAACGCAATAGTCAACTTCCCCATTGCCGACGCTTTCCATACATTCCGGTATCGTCTTGTAAGTATAAAGATTGCCATTTGGAAAAGCTGTTTTTGTAGCTATTTCTGTAAATGTACCCTCAGGTCCTAAATATCCTATTCTCATTTCTGTCATTTTTCTTTCCTCCAAAGGAATTTTATACATCATATACAAATTGGGGAAATATTTCAATAGTCTATGTTGAAAAAGAGAAAAAGTGAATGAGGATTATTCATATAGGCCGAATCAATTTCATTCAATAGTTCCCTTGCATAGGCATCAATCATGTTGCTTATGCCCGATTTTCAAAAAATCATGGTGTAGTATTCTAACAAAAAATATCCCTTCCTAGTTTTATACAAAGGAAGGGGGAACTTTTTCATCTATCACAACACCATCGCCGCAACAATACCAAATATAAACAATGGGATATTATAATGCATAAATGTCGGAACACATGTATCCCAAATATGATGGTGCTGTCCGTCAACATTTAATCCCGAAGTTGGACCAAGAGTACTATCCGATGCAGGGGATCCCGCATCACCTATAGCGCCTGATGTTCCGATTAATGCGGCGGTAGCAAGCGGACTAAACCCAATCGTTGCACTTAAAGGAACAAAAATAGCTGCAAGAATCGGGATAGTACCGAAAGATGTTCCGATACCAATCGTAACTAACAGCCCGACAGCCATCATCATAAGCGCCGCAAACAAATGACTATCTCCAAGCCAAGTACTAGCCGTTTCCACAAGTTCAGTAACTGCCCCAGTCTCAGTAAGTACGGATGCATAACCTGAAGCGATGAGCATAACGAACGCAATCGTCCCCATCATCTTCACACCGCCTTCAATTACCGTGTCTCCGCTTTTCCACGTTTCTGCACGGAAGATGAACATAATTAGAATTCCACCTAAGGCAGCTAAGACGAGCGAACCAAAAACAATTTGTAATACAAGCGTGACTACTAAGGCAAATAGTGTTATGAAGTGTTTCCACTGCCATGAATCATCATCTTCTTCCTTCGTTGATGCTACCTCACTTGTGAACTCTGTTGGGATATCCTTATAGGTACGCTGTTTTCGGTACGACACAACAATAGCAAAAATGAGACCAAGAAGCATACCTCCAACAGGAATGGCCATAGCTAAGGGAATTTGTGATAATCCAATCTCCATTCCATTTGCCTTCATCTCATCCACAATAATACCTTGGAAAATCAATCCGAATCCCACTGGTACAAGCATATAAGGAGCTTTCAACCCAAATGTTAAAGCGGTCGCAATGGCACGACGGTCCACTTCCATTCGATTGAATACCGCTAAAAGTGGTGGGATAAGAATTGGAATAAAAGCTATGTGAATTGGAACAACATTTTGCGATAAACATGCTAAAGCGGCTAACGTAAACAGTACAATGTTTCGTCTCCCCTGCATCAGTGGTAACGCACGTCGAATTAAAAACCCTGTAATTCCTGAGCGTGCAATCATTACTGCTAAAACACCTAACAGAATATAACTAAGTGCCGTCTCACCTTGCCCTCCTAATCCTTCAACTAAGGTCGTGATTGTTTCTTCAAGTTTTAGGCCTGCAGTTAAACCGCCAACAATCGTAGCTATTAACAAAGCAAAAATAACGTTGACACGTAAAAGGCTAAGAATTACTAAAGCTAGAACCGACAGTACCACTGGGTTCAATAACATAAAGCTGTTCCCCCTTTTAATCATAGATTTTGATACTTTAAATATATGAGCGAACATGTATAGCTATTTAGTATTATCCAAATATAAGGTGAATATCTCGCTCGAGCGGCAGATAAAACCTGGATATCTGACCCATCAAATGGAATCGCTCACTCGAAGGGTAGATAAAAACCGTTTATCTGATCCATCAAGGAGAATCCGATTATGAATTTGAGTTAACCGATAGAATGTGCCTCACGGTAGCAAAAGCCAGATTTTGAATTTGAGTTAACCGATAGAGTGTGCCTCACGGTAGCAAAAGCCCGAATATGGATTTGAGTTAACCGATAGAGTGCGTCTCACGGTAGCAAAAGCCCAATTATGAATTTGAGTTAACCGATAGAGTGTGTCTCACGGTAGCAGAAGCCCGATTCGCTTACTCGAAAGGAAGATAAAAATACCCATCAAGGGGATTCGCTCACACCAAGGGAAGATAAAACTCGTTTATCTCATCCACTAAATTCTATATTTCTTATACAGTCGAAAATGTACATACTAAATCTCGCCATTTATAAAAAGGGAATTATACTACCAGCTCCAAAGCAAATTACTCAGGCTATCATCAGAAAAAGAACAGCAAAAATTCAATTTCACTCTGGGTAAGTTAAGTATTTTCTATGTCTCTTTCCATAATTACCGTAAAGGGTCTAAAAATATGTTAACGCTTTCAATATCGTCTGAAAAAATACGATCTTCCGTTATACTCGGAACAACTTGACGGCACGCCTCCCATCTTTCTCTAAGCTTCGGTGATATTTTTTCTTCTCCCTTGTATTCTACGGCTTGCAGGGCACAAATACATTCAATCGAAAGAACGCGTCTTGCATTTTGGATAATAGAGGCTGCGTGTCTTGCAGCAGTTGTTCCCATACTGACGTGATCTTCTTGGTTCGCTGATGATGGAATTGAATCAACACTTGCTGGATGTGCGAACGTTTTATTTTCCGACACGAGTGATGCTGCCGCATATTGCATAATCATGGCACCTGATTCAAGTCCTGGTTTCGCACTTAAGAAGGGTGGTAAATCATTGAGTTGCGGATTCACTAATCGTTCCGTTCGTCGCTCGGAAATATTGGCTAGCTCAGCGACTGCAATTTTCATAAAGTCCATGGCAAGTGCAACCGGTTGTCCGTGGAAATTACCGCCAGATACGACTGTTTCACCTCCGTCAAAAATGAGTGGATTATCCGTCGCAGCATTGGCCTCAATTTCTAATTTTTCTTTCACATATGCTAGTGCTTGCCACGTGGCACCGTGCACTTGCGGAATGCAACGGATGGAATACGCGTCTTGCACTCGCTTTTCCCCTTGTCGTGTAATGAGTTGACTTCCCTCCAACCAATCTCTCATTCTTTGAGCTACATCCATTTGTTCTGGATGACCCCTTGCTTCATGAATCGCTGGATGAAAGGCATCAATAATTGCTTCTAACCCTTCCATCGTTAGTGCGGCAATCCATTCACTATCAAGAGCTAGTTTTTCTGCTTCAAAGTAATTCACGACACCTCTTGCAAGCATAGCCTGTGTGCCATTAATTAACGCTAATCCCTCTTTTGCTTTTAATCGAATTGGTTGAATTCCTTTTTTATTTAAAATAGGCGCTGCATCAATATGCTCCCCATTTTCTGAAAAAACTTTTCCTTCCCCGACTAATACAAGCGCCAAATGGGCTAAAGGAGCTAAATCACCTGAAGCACCGAGCGATCCTTGCTGTGGAATGACGGGATGAATCTTTTCATTAATTAAATCTAATAACATATTTACGACAGCAGGACGCACGCCTGAAAACCCTTTCAACAGCGCATTTAAACGGAGCACCATCATCGTCCGTGACACAATTTCTGAAAAAGGCTCCCCAACGCCACAAGCATGGGACCTTATTAAATTGAGCTGCAAGTCTTCTACATCTTCCTTGTCGATCATCACATCACTAAATTTTCCAAAGCCTGTGTTAATCCCGTAAACGGTCTGTTTATTCGCCACAATCTCATCTACAGCACGCCTGCTTACTTTCACATCTTGCATACTTTTCTCTGATATTGTTATCTTCTCATTATCGATACAAATTCTTTTTAGTTGATCAATCGTAATCGAATGACCTGTTAATTCAATCATCCATTATCTCTCCTATTCCCCAAAGAAGTTTCAAAGTGGAATGTGTTTTCTATAGTAAAAATTTAAAATTATAGCTTTTCCCTTATTTAGAGCAGTAAATAAGCGATAGGCGTCACAATAATAATAGTTAAAATCGTTCTCTCCATCCAAATAATGATTAATTTAAATACTCTGATTTTTAACGAAGAAATTATAATTAAATGTTGGGCTCATTCCTACTATAATGAACCCAACATTTTTGTTATATTAATATACCTCAGACCATCACTTTATTTTGTAACTGGGTTCCTTTCACAACAGGAACGCCTTTTTTAATGACGGTATCCACATGGTTCATACCGTACTGATACGATAATGTTAAATAGTTTGGAACATCAAAGATAGTAACGTCGCCATGTTTTCCTTTTTCTAAACTACCGATTGAATCAGCCTGACCAATGGCATGAGCCGCGTTAATTGTTGTAGCGACTAAGACTTCTTCTGGTGTCATTCCCATGTTGAGACATCCTAAGTTCATAATAAATTGAAGGGATAATGTTGGTGAAGAGCCTGGATTTGCATCCGTTGATAAGGCTACTGGAACACCTTGATCAATCATTTTCCGTGCTTCGGCAAATTCAGCCATTAAGAAAAATGCAGTACCTGGGAGTAATACACCGATGACATTGTTCTCGGCCATTTGCTTAATACCTTCGTCAGATGCTTTCAGTAAATGATCCGCAGAAATTGCACCTACTTCTGCTGCAAGTTCTGCTCCACCGTAAGGTTCAATTTCATCGGCATGGATTTTTGGAACAAGGCCGTAATCTTTACCAGCATTTAAAATTCTTCGTGATTGATCTGGTGTAAACACCCCACGTTCGCAAAAGACATCATTAAAGACAGCTAGTTTTTTCTCAGCTACTTCAGGAATCATGTCGTTGATAACATATTCAACAAACTTTTCAGGATCATCTTTTTGATCAACAGGAACAGCGTGTGCTCCCATAAATGTCGACACGAGATCAAGTGGATGGTCCTCGTTTAGCTTTTTCGCTACTTCCAGCTGTTTAAGTTCATCTTCTACCGTTAAACCGTAACCACTTTTGGCCTCTAATGTTGTAACCCCATTGAGTAAAAATGTATCCATTCGACGTTTTGACTGCTCATACAACTCATCAAAACTTGCTTTTTGAGTTGCTCGTGTTGTTGCATGAATGCCGCCGCCTGCATTCATAATTTCCATATAGGACTTTCCTTTTAAACGCATGGCATATTCATTTTCTCTTGTACCTGCGTGGACGAGATGTGTATGTGGATCAACAAGACCTGGTGTGACGATTTTTCCAGTTGCATCAATATGCTTTGCATCAGCCCACAGACTTTTATGTTTTTCTTGCATGGCTTCATCCGTACCAACGTCTAAAATTTTTCCGTCCTGAATGACAACGGTACCATTTTCTATGACATTTAATGCATTCATCGCATCTCTTTTTGCAGGTTGTTCTGTATGTCCTGAAACGGTAATGAGTTGTGTTGCATTGCTAATGATTAATGTATTTGTCATCCTTCTCCTCCTCGTTTTGAACACTTGAATTTATACACGCACAATCCTTTGATTACACGTAGGCTTATCTGGCCAGGACTCTCCCCTTTTTCTCGATTATCATTTTCAAGATGGAGAGTCCCTATGGAAAATTTTTCAGTCGTCCATCATCGGGATATGAACGCCTTTTTCTTTCGCTGTCTTTTTCGCTAAGTCATAGCCTGCATCAACATGTCTCACAATCCCCATGCCTGGATCTGTTGTTAGTACGCGCTCGAGACGTGCTTCAGCTTCTTTCGTGCCGTCAGCGACAATGACCATCCCCGCATGAAGAGAATAGCCCATGCCGACACCACCGCCATGGTGCACACTAACCCAGCTTGCGCCACCAACACTATTAATGAGTGCATTTAAAATTGGCCAGTCAGCAACAGCGTCACTTCCGTCTTTCATTGACTCTGTTTCTCTATTCGGTGACGCGACAGATCCTGAATCGAGATGATCCCTGCCAATGACGATGGGTGCTTTTAATTCACCAGAAGCGACCATGTCATTCATGATTTTTCCAAGCCGCGCTCTTTCACCATAGCCAAGCCAGCAAATGCGGGAAGGGAGCCCCTGAAAACTAATTTTTTCCCGTGCCATGCGGATCCAATGACAAAGATGCTCATTATAACTAAATTCTTTTAAAATCACGTCATCTAATTTATAAATATCTTCTGGATCTCCAGATAACGCGGCCCAGCGGAATGGTCCTTTTCCTTCACAAAACTGTGGACGAATATAGGCTGGGACAAATCCTGGGAAATCAAAGGCATTCTCTACGCCCTCTCCCTTGGCAATTTGGCGAATATTATTTCCGTAATCAAATGTGATGGAACCTTTCTGTTGCATCTCTAGCATGGCGCTGACATGTGCAGCAATACTTTGTTTGGATTTTTTTTCATAGGCTTTTGGATCCCTTTTCCGTAATTCATCCGCTTCTTCCAAGGTCATTCCAACCGGTACATAGCCATTGAGTGGGTCATGTGCAGACGTTTGATCTGTTAGCACGTCAGGAATAAAGCTTTGCTCCAACATTTCTGGTAAAATTTCCGCCGCATTTCCAAGTAACCCGATGGAAAGTGCTTCTCCTTTTGCTTTCGCTTCTTCCGCCTTTTGAATCGCATCGTGTAAATCTTCCGCCTGGATATCTAAATATTTCGTTTCAAGGCGGCGATCGATTCGATGCTGCTCCACCTCAATCGCAATACAAACGCCTCCCGCCATCGTGACGGCTAATGGCTGAGCACCTCCCATCCCACCAAGACCTGCAGTTAAGGTAATTGTTCCTGTTAAACTTCCATTAAAATGCTGACGTCCACATTCGGCAAATGTCTCATACGTTCCTTGAACGATACCTTGACTTCCGATATAAATCCAACTTCCGGCAGTCATCTGCCCATACATCATTAAACCTTTTTGATCAAGTTCATTAAAATGATCCCAGTTAGCCCACGCGGGAACGATGTTCGAATTCGCAAGTAACACTTTTGGAGCATCACGATGAGTCTTAAACACAGCAACTGGTTTACCAGACTGAATGAGTAATGTTTCGTCATTTTCTAATCTCTTTAATTCACGGATAATCGCTTCATAACTTTCCCAATTTCTTGCGGCTTTCCCAATACCTCCATAAACAACTAATTCATCAGGATTTTCTGCTACTTCCGGACTTAAGTTGTTGTTTAACATACGAAGTGCTGCCTCTTGAATCCACCCTTTTGTATGTAATTCAGTACCCCTATACTGTTTTACTTTTGATTCTGCCTCGATTGTCATTCCCTTATCCCCCACTTTTTAAATATTGTCGTTAATTAAGCTTAGTTAAAAAACCTTTGATCTGTTATTCTTTACTTTCAATTTAAGTCGCAATATTCTAATAATTTAACTTATACCTTTTTTCGTTTATGAAAGTAATGCATCACTTCCGCTAATAAATAAGCAGCAAGCCGTGTTGTTTGACCATCCTTATCAAGTACCGGATTCACCTCAGAAATATCAAAGCTTAGTGCATTTTTCTTTGCAACAAGGTGACGTAACAACGTTTTAACTACTTTCGGTTCTAGACCAAATGGTGATGGAGCACTTACACCAGGTGCTGCGGTTGAAATAATCGAATCGGTGCATAAGGTGATAATAATGTAATCATGTTTCTTTGCAAATTGATCGATGACTTCAAATGTCTTTTCATAATTCGAAATCTCTTCTTCTAAAATATATTCGCATCTATGTTTCTTTGCTTCGGAAAATAACGCTTTAGTATTACCGAATTTTTGAATCCCCAAACATAAATAACTTGCATTTAGATCTTCTGATAATATTTGTTGAAACATCGTACCAGAAGATGGTGTTTTACAAGTGCGCAAATCAAAATGCGCATCAATATTAATCATACCTATCGAAGCTTCCTCGCCAACAGCTTCCCTAACCCCTAAATAATGACCGTAAAATGTTTCATGTCCTCCTCCTAAAATAATCGGTGTATATTGTTTATTTAATAGAGTAGTAACATGTTTTCCAAGATCTTGTTGGGCACGTTCCAAGTTCTCTCCTTCGCAAGCAATGTTACCGACATCGACTGTCTTCACGTCATGTTGCAGTGTATAAGGAATACTCGCTAACCTTTTTCGAATTGCATCAGGGGCCTGTGCTGCTCCAACACGCCCTTGGTTACGTCTTACACCCTCATCACACTGAAATCCAATGATGCCGAAGCAAGCGCTGTTTTTATTTGCTTTCAATTCATTGATATTTTGTAATGTAACAACTTGATGATAACGCAGACTCGTTTGATCTTCATCTACGCGTCCATCCCATACGTTTTTATCTCGTAGGCTCTCGATGATAAACACCCCAATCTTTTTACACTTTTATAAAACGCTTTCATTATTATTATAATTCAGATAATATATAATTACTAATACATATAATCTATGTTTCTATAGTATGCATCTATAAATAGATTAAAATTTAATCGTGAATAATAAACTGCTGACCGAACCAAAAATCATTGACTATTGTGGAGTGAATAACATGGATTTACGTCAATTACAATATTTTGTTACGGTGGTTGAACAAGCAACATTCACAGCAGCCGCATCTTTACTTCATATTTCACAACCTTCCTTAAGTGCCTCCATTAAAAAATTAGAGGACAATTTAGGACTTACTTTATTAGACCGAAGCACACGTCATTTACAACTCACCAAGGAAGGACATATTTTATACGAAGAAGCAAAAAAATTAATCGTTCATTTTGAACATGTAGAAAAAGAAATGATCCGATTAAAACAACAAGGCCCCTTAGAACTATCTATCGGTTTAATCGAATCAGCAGAATTTTGGATTCCTAAAGTTTTAACTAAATTTAAAGATGAATTTTCCGAGGTTCATATTCGTTTATTAGAAGTATTAAGCTTGAAAGATGTAGAAGAAGCTTTGAATAACTTTCATGTTCACCTTGCGATCACGAATCAGTACATTAATAATAAAGATATAAAAACAATTCCGATTTATGAAGAAAAACTCGTGGTTCTCCTTCCACCAAATCATCCATTAAAACATGAAGCATATGTGACGTTAAAGATGTTAAAAAATGAGGATTTTATTATTTCCAAGGAAGGTTTTCAAACTCGTGAAGATATATTGAATGCTTTCAGGCAATCTGGCATGAAGCCTCATATTCAAATTGAAATCGAACGATTTGAAACGGCTTGTAGCTTAGTTGAAGACGGTTTAGGCATTACGGTCGTTCCAGAAAACTACGTCAAATACTCCAACAAACATCACTATCATATTAAATATATTGATGATGCCAATATTTCCCGCACCGTTTATTTAGCCTATGTTAAAAATAGATACCTTCCCCCAATTGTAATGAGGTTTATCGCGATGGTAAAAAAATTTTTTAATCATTTGTCTTGATGGTGATTAGCAATCCCATCCGTCATGGAGAAATAATTGATTCAGCAAAGCATCGAGACATGATATAGTACAATTAAACAAATAAGGAGGAATCCAAATGTCAAATCATCTCATCCTAGCTTCATCTTCACCAAGGAGACAAGCTCTTTTAAAACAGGTCAATATTCCTTTTACTGTTAGAAAAACTGACGTTGACGAGTCCCAAATAACGACAAATGACCCTGTGGAAAAAGTAAAACAATTGTCGATGCTGAAAGGAAAAGCGACCTCCCTTTTAGATGATCGGGAAGTTATTTTATCAGCGGATACAGTTGTTTCATTTGATCATCAAATCCTAGAAAAACCAAAAGATAAGCAAGATGCTCACAGAATGCTTTCTTTATTAAGCGGATCGGTACATGAGGTATTTACCGGGGTCACCATTCGCTCAGCAGAAAAGGAAATTACCTTTGCGCAAGAGACGGAAGTGGAGTTTTGGTCCTTAACTGAGTCAGAAATAGAGGAATACATATCAAGCGGAGAACCTTTTGATAAAGCTGGTGCTTACGGGATTCAAGGTTTGGGCGCAATGCTTGTGAAGAAAATCAATGGGGATTATTTTAATGTGATGGGATTACCGATTTCAAGAGTCTGCAGGGAACTAAAGGGATTTTTTCCGTGGATAAATAACAGTGGGAACTAGGTCAGCATTGCATGAAAATGAGGATGAAAAAAGCACCAAAGTCTTATGAAATGATGGGGCTCTTAAGAAATCATTTTTCCATGCCTTGTGCAATTTTTTCTACTTTCTGTCTGGATAGTCCTGTCAGCTTTTCGATGAGGCGGTAGTCCATGCCTTCTTTTATTGCATTTTTATCCCATTCAAGATTGGTGATTCACAATCAACTTTTGGCAAGGTACATTCAACTTCGGATAGATACCATTCAAGTTTGGACATGTCTCGCTCAACTTTTAGCCATTGTTATTCAACTTTAAACGAACTTCATTCAACTTTAGATGATTCACAATCAACTGTAAATGCTGGTCAAGTTAGGACGGATAGCTTTCATTACATTTTCTTCTAATCCTGATCAAGTCCCCGTAGTTATCGGTTAAGTATAAAATAAAGGAGCTGTCCGCCAATCTGGCTCTTTCACTTTAGAAATTACTTTCTCCTTTCCAGATTTAAACCCTTAACGAGCCACGGAATCCCCTGACACTATAATAAGAAGACGCACCATTGTGATACACGAAGACATGCCCATATCGATAATCGCAATACAAGGCACCACCTAGTTTTCTAATATCTGTAGGTGTTTGCACCCAGCTCGACGTCTTGGTATCAAAATGCTCCAGTTTCTGCAATTCTCGATAGTCATCTTTCGTTAAAAGTTCAATACCCATGTCAGCCGCCATATCTATCGCGTTATTTTCTGGTTTATATTTTTTCCTTGACTCCAGCCCCTCACGGTCGTAACAAACACTTCTTCGACCTTTTGGACTTTCTTTTGAACAATCGCAGAAAATATATTGGTCATTCTCTTCGTCATAATCAACCACATCCGGTTCACCGTCAGTTCTTTCCATTTCATGGAGTGACCACAATTTTTCTGTCTTACTTTCCAGCTTGGTCTGGACATTTTCCCAGTTAATATCTTTATGACGATGCATATTATTCTCAAAGCGTGCTTTCAATGTTTCGATTAAATCCTCCTGTTCTTCGGAGGATAGCTCCTTTTGATTACGATTACTTTTTGTCATGTTTATTTCCACCTTATTCTATTTATCCTTAAAAATCTAAGTATAGTATATATCCATATTGGTTTAAAATAAGTTACTTTCATGGACAATGTACCCGTCCTCATATCTCATTATTCTCATTGAGCGCTAATAAGATAGCGGCATCATTACCGATTTACGTAGATTCTTTTATGATTTCATTCTTAAATTCAGCAATGTCGTTCGCAAATTCATCGAAATTTTCAGGGACAACATCTTCCTTAAAAGGTCCAGACCCGATACTTCTCGACAGTCCCGTCTTCAAATTGCAGAATCATCTAATCTTTCATTAATAAACTCATGTAGCTCTTTTGGAAAATCATCAAAATTATCTGGAGTCGCTTTATCTGGATTGGTACCAGAACCTTTATGTTTTTCAACCGTTCCGTCTTTAAACTACAACCAAGGCTGCCAACCATAGCCATCTTGATAGGAATCTGGACTCTCAAACGTATAGTCTTCTTTCCAATCTTGTATATGATGTTTGTGTAAAATGTCTATGACAATAGAAGTACAAACCCCTCGAGAACCCATCCCCGTATCTATAAATACATGCCCTTCTTCAATATCAATAGCAAATCCTTTATTCTGAGAACTATCATTTTCATTAAAGTATACTTTGA
>Ga0079226_10001577_pt1 | contig 17514 bp, 10 predicted proteins | sample Poulit2014_FD_76345 | JGI IMG/M metagenome (GOLD analysis project Ga0079226, IMG submission 76345) | Agricultural soil microbial communities from Georgia to study Nitrogen management - Poultry litter 2014 | ecosystem: Environmental > Terrestrial > Soil > Agricultural land | place: USA: Georgia...
GAAGTTTAGCTTCCAAACCTTTGGTTTGTTGTCTTGCAGAAGAATATTTTTTCTCTGCTTCTTGAAAGATCATTCCTGATGCTACGCCTTCTTTATATAATTTTTCTTGTCTTTTAAACTCTCTTTTCAAATAAGAAAGTTCATTTTTCATTTGACTATATTCTATTTGTAAATTGATTAAATCAGGATGAGAAAGATAAGCTAAAACTTGATTTTTATTGATTTTTTCTCCTTCACCAACTTTTATTTCACTAATGTTTGCGCCAAAAACACTGGTAATTATTGCTTGATTTTGAGGAGGTACTTTTAATTCTCCATTCACTGCTATAGAAGCGCCTAAATTTCTTTTTTTAAGCGTATCTGTTTGTATTTCTAATGCTTCTGCTTGAAAGGCAGAAATATGAATTTGGGTTAATTCTTCTGCATGTTGCTCTTCTTCTTGCTCAAAGTTTTCTTTTTTATTTTCTTGACAGGAAACCAAACAAAAAAGAGGAATTATGATATAAATTAATGTTCTCATGATTTTTTTATTGATTATTTTCAAAATATTGTATTTCTATAAGGGCTAATAAATAGTTTTCTAAACTTTCCAAAGCTGATAATCTGGTTTGCACAGCTTGAGAAAGAATTTGACTGAAAGCAGTTTGCCCTATTGCGCCTTCTTGATAAGCTAATAAAGCTCCTTTTTCTTGTTGTTTTGCTAAAGGAAGCGTTTCTTCTTCATAAAAAAAGTAAGATTTTCTCCATTTTTCTAAATTTCTAATTGCTTTTTGATAGTTGATTTTCAGCTTTTCTCTTTTGAAATTTTCTTCATTTTCCACTATCTCTTGCGCGATGTATTTCTTTCTTTTTTCTGCTTTGGAATCTCCTGAGAAAAAGGGGATTGCAATTCCCGCTTGATAAGAGAAATATCCATTATTTCCATTTAATCTTTGAAAACCATATTCCAAATTTAATTTTGGTAATCTGGCAGCTTTAGCTTGTTTATATTCTGCTTTTACTTGAGAAATCTTTGAGTTTATTTCCTTTAATTCAGGATGATTCTCTATGGAAAAATTAGTTTTAAAATCTTCTTCTATTAAATTTAATTCCGAAGAGACTTCATATTTAATTTCCTCAGAAAACCACAGGTTTAACTCCTCTAAATCAAGCTGATAATCATCCAAAGCTTTTTCTTTTTCTAAGTTTATCTCTAAAGATTCTTTTTTTGCTTCATTATAAGCTAATTGAGAAATAGCCTCAACTTCATAGTTTAAATGAGCAGCTTCTTTATATCTCTGATAAATAGAATCCAACTTTTGGTAAAGCATATATTTCTGCTTTTTCACAAAAGCATGTGTCCAAGCTTTTTTTACTTTTTGTTCAACTTCTAAAACAGTTAAATCTTGCTGCGCAATAGCTAAATTTACATCAGCTTGATGTGTTTTTTTCTTTGCTGAAATCCCTAATAAATCTATACTTTGCTGACCTATTCCAACAATCGTATAAATTCCGGTATTGTTTTTTATTTCTTCTCCTCCTGTAAAAACTTCAGTTTCGCCAAAATCCCAAATTTTACTTTTTTGAACTTCTTTTTGCTTTATTTTCAGCTCACTATTTTTCAATAAGTAATGTTGTTCTTTAGCATATTTCACTGCTTCTTCCATACTTATTTCTTTTGGATTTTCTTGAGCAGAAGTTGAAAATCCTACAAATAATCCGATAAATAATAAAGCTAACTTAGGATTGACAGAAAGTTTAGGTTTGTTTTTTTCCTCTAACCATTTATATAAAACAGGGAGTACAAATAAAGTCAACAAAGTTGCTGTGAAAAGTCCGCCTATTACTACTGTTGCTAAAGGTCTTTGTACTTCAGCTCCTGCAGAGGTTGAAATTGCCATGGGTAAAAATCCGAAAATATCTACTAAGGCTGTAAGCAAAATTGGACGAACTCTTCTTACTGATCCTTTTATTATTCTTTCCTTCAAATCTGTGATTCCTTCTTCTTTAAGCTCTTTTAATCCGGTGAGTAAAATCAAACCATTCATCACAGCAACACCAAAAAGAACGATAAATCCTACACCAGCAGAAATACTGAAACTCATTCCTCTTAACCAAAGTGCAAAAACTCCTCCTATAATTGACATAGGAATTGCCAAATAAATTATCGTGGTTTCTTTAAAGGATTTTAAAGCAAAATAAATCAAGATGAAAATCAATATTAAAGCTGCCGGAACAACTATTTTTAATTGATTTTTTGCATTTTCATAATTTTCAAAAGTTCCTCCATATTGGATATAATATCCTGGGGGAAGTTTGAGCTCTTTTAGTTTATCTTGAATATCATCTACAACAGATTTTACATCTCTGTTTCTGATATTAATGCCGACATAAGTTCTTCGATTTGTGTTTTCACGACTGATTTGCATTGGAGCAGATTGATAATCAACTGTTGCTAATTCTTTTAAAGGAATTGATTTTCCATTCTCAGTTGACATATATAAATTTTCTAAGTCTGAAATATCTTTTCTGTGTTCTTCTGCTAATCTTACCACCAAATCAAAACGTCTTTCTCCTTCAAAAATAACTCCTGCATGACCTCCTGCGAAAGCGGTTTGAATTAAAGTGTTTACAGAATTTATATCTATTCCATATTTTGCTAATTTATTTCTATCATATTGAATATTTATCTGCGGTAATCCGCTGGTGGCTTCAACACTCATATCTCCAATTCCTTCTACATCAGCAATTAATTTTTCTACTTCTTGCGCTTTTTCGGTTAAAATATCTAAGTCTTCTCCAAATATTTTTATAGCCACATCTTCTCTTACTCCTGTTAGCAATTCATTAAACCTCATTTCTATAGGTTGAGTAAACTCATAAGAAACTCCGGGCAAAATGCTAACGGCTTCCTTCATTTTTTCAATTAATTCCTCTTTGTTTTCAGCTGAAATCCATTCTTTTTGAGGTTTTAATCTTACAATAACATCTGCTAAATCCATTGGCATAGGATCTGTTGGTACATCTGCTACTCCAATTCGGCTGACTATTTCTTCTACTTCTGGAAAATTTGCTTTTACAATTTTTTCAACTTTCGTAGTGGTTTCTATAGCTTCAGTTAAAGAACTTCCAGGTTTTAGTATCACATGAAATGCAATATCTCCTTCATCTAATTGAGGGATGAATTCTCCTCCTAATCGAAAAAATACAGCTATGGAAATACCTAAAATTATTACTGCTCCGAGGATTAATGCTTTTCCTTTTGCTAAGACTTTTATCAAAAGTTTTTTATAGAAATTCTCTACTTTAGTTATTACTTTATCTCCAAAACTCTTTTTTTCTGTTTTAGGAACTTTAATAAACAACGCAGAAACAGCAGGAATATAAGTCAAACATAAAATCATTGCTCCCAACATGGCAAAGACAAAAGTCAAGGCCATAGGTTTAAACATTTTGCCTTCAATTCCTTCTAACAATAGAATTGGAATAAAAACAATGATGATGATGAGTTGTCCAAAAAACGCTGGATTCATCATCTTTTTTGCTGAATTTAAAGTGATTTTATCTCTTAATTCCTGGGTGTTTGCTTTTTTATTTTTTCGATTTGCAAAAAGTTTAAAAACTGTAGCTTCAACAATAATCACGGCGCCATCTACAATAATTCCAAAATCTAAGGCTCCTAAACTCATCAGGTTTGCCCATACATCAAAAATATGCATCATAATAAATGCAAAGAGTAAAGAAAGTGGAATTGCTGAAGCGACAATCAAACCTCCTCTCCAATTTCCTAAAAATATGACCAGGATAAAAATGACGATTAACCCTCCTTCTATAAGGTTTTTGGCAATGGTACTGGTTGTTTTTTCAATCAACTCATTTCTATCGATAAAAGGTTTAAGGTGAATTCCTTCTGGTAAAGAATTTTCAATCTGTGCCATTCTTTCTTTCACATGATTGATAACTTCATTGGAGTTTGCTCCTTTTAGCATCAAAATCATTCCGCCAACAGCTTCTCCAGTTCCGTTTTTTGTTAAAGCGCCATATCTTGTAGCATTTCCTTCCTCAACATTTGCAATATCTTGGATGACAACAGGATTTCCTTCAATATTTTTGATGACAATCTGTTTGATATCCTCAATGTTTTTAGCTAATCCTTCGCCTCTAATAAAATAAGCTTGATGATTTTTTTCTATATAAGCCCCACCAGTGTTTTCATTGTTTTTCTCTAAAGCAGTAAAAACTTCAGAAAGCGTAATTCCCAAAGCATTAATTTTATCAGGATTTACAGCTACTTCATATTGTTTGAGATTTCCTCCAAAAGAGTTGACTTCTACAACACCGGGAACTAAAGCCATTTGACGACTTACAATCCAGTTTTGAATATTGCGAAGTTCTGTTAAAGAATATTCTTTATTTGAAGTGGAATCTACTTCTAAGGTAAATTGATAAATTTCTCCTAAACCTGTGGTTATGGGACCCATTTCTGGTGTTCCAAATTCTTTAGGAATTTCTGCTTCTATTTCTGTCAGTTTTTCTGAAACTAATTGACGAGGAAGATAAGTTCCTGCTTTGTCTTTAAAAACAACAGTTACGACAGATAATCCAAACCTGGATATAGATCTGATGTGTTCTACTTCTGGTAGATTGCTCATAGCTAATTCTACCGGAAAAGTTACAAACTGCTCAATATCTTCTGTACTGAGATTTGGCGCTTGTGTAATTATTTGCACTTGATTGTCCGTGATATCTGGAGTAGCATCAATGGGTACTTTTTGCATACTCCAAATTCCTAAACCAATCCAAGCGATGATAAACAATCCGATAATAAATTTATTTCGAATTGAAAATTCGATGATTTTGTTTAACATTAATATGGTTTAATTCAGTTATTTATTTTATTGATAAGAAATCGGGAAACATCAATTACAGAAAGGGATAAGTAAAGTTTTCACATAGGAAAACTCCATGATTATCTCTTAACTCTTAAAAATTATTTTAAGAATTATTAATCTTTTAAAATGATGTTTCTATAAGTGAATTAAACCCTTGGAGGTTTGAACAAGGAATGGTAAATATCTTTACTTAATAAACTTTCATAATAAGTGAAATAAGTAGTAGGTATTTCTTTATTTATAGGTTTTGTGGTGGTGGTATAATTGAACTTAGTTACTTGAACTTGACAACATTGACAAGCACAAAAAGGGGAACAATCATCTACCGTTAAAGAATGTGCGTGATCTATTTTTGAAATTGTTTCTGTTTTTGTTTTGTCAATAAATATATCTGTGCAAGGAATTGCAGTCAATCCTAAAACAAAAATAGATATTATAAAAACAAATATTTTCAAATGAAAAATATTTTATCAAAAATAATTCGCTTACAAAAATACGAAATATTTTGAAAGCGGATTATTTAATTGTTTTATAAAAAACAAAACCTCATCGTTTTAAAGTTGATGAGGTTTTCTATTCATATTTTTAATTTCTTATTAATCAGTTCTTAAAACCCTGTTGATAACGTGAATAACTCCGTTAGAAGTTTGGATATTTACATCTATAATATCGCTTTCTTTTTCAGTTTGATCGATTAAAAGAAAATTATCTGCATCTAACTCGATGTTTCCTCCCAGGGTATTTAAAGTTTGGTTAGAAAAATCTTCACTTCTTAAAGATTGATTTTTTATAAAATGTAAATTTAAAATAGCTGTTAATTCAGCTGCGTTGATGTCTTCTATTTCTCCAAATTCGTCTTCTTCTTCATCAAAAAAATCTTCTAACAATTTATCAAAAGCTTGATTTTCTGGAGAAAAAACAGTGATGGGCGTATTATTTCCTGAGGTAGATTCTGCTAAAAGAGAAAAATAATCTTCATCTTCTTGATTTTCGAGAGAAAGTGCATTTTCAAAATCTGCAAATCTGCTATCTGCTTTGATAAAAGTTTCTACTGTCGGTAAACTTAAAACTTGGTCTATCACTTGAATATTTCCATTGATAGTCATCAAATCAGAAATCACTATAGCACTTTCTCCGTTTAAATCTAAACCTGTTTCGGTGTTGACATACAAGTTTAAAGCGTGATTTTCTCCTGAATATTCTTCTTTTGCTTTTGTAGTTAAATAAGTATTAGAAAAATTTTGAGCAAGCTTTACTGTATCTAATAAATGATAACGATATATTTTATTCAATTCTTCTGCAGTCATATTTGCTCCTTCTTCTGCAAAAAAAGTTTCAACTGCAAATTCATTAGGTACTAAAATTGTGGATTTCTGATCAGGATTTGCCAATATATCTTCAAAATCTGTAGAGATATTTTCTGCTGTTATTTTTTCATAATACAAATTGAGGTTTTCATCTGCATCTATAAAAGTTTTAAGCGTAGGAAGCGCAAGTGTATAATCTATTCTGTGTAAAATTCCATTGTCTAACTCAATATCACTTTCTGTTATTTTAGCTTTTCCATTAAACTCAACTTCATCAATGGTATTGTTTACATATAAACTTAAATTAGCGTCAACACTATCATTTACAGCAATTGCAGCAAGTGTTGGAGAATATCCTGTGGTAAAACCTTCAAAAGGAGTGAGGATCTCTAATATATGATAATCGATCAACTGCATCAATTCTTCTTCTGGAATATCTTCAATATTTTCTATTTGATTTTCATCTAAATAATTCTGCATAGCTTCATTATCTGGAGCTAAAACAGTGTAAGTTCCTGAATTTCCATCTAAAATTCCATATAGATTTGCATTTTCTATGGCTTCTAAAAACAAGCTGAATTCTTCATTGTTTTCTAAGTAGTTTACTATAGAATTAGTTCCGAAAATATATTCATTGTTGTCGTCTTTTTCACACGAAAACAACAAAATCAATGGAATTATGATTAAAAATATTTTTTTATGAGCTAAAATATTTTGCATTTCAAATCAGTTTAATTTCTAAAAAATTAGGAAGTGTAAAGATATAAAATATAAACGCTTCCTTAAGTTTTAAAAACGAATTAAGCTTTGGTTTTATTTCATTTTAGGAGATAGTAATTTACATTTTTTGATTAAAAATTAATTTTACAAAAAACAAAACGGCTGTTTCTTTGATAAAAAACAGCCGTTTCAACACTAAGAGTGAAGCTTCTTAAAAGTCACACAAAATTAATCTGCCCACCAAAGTTTGCTATCAATTTCGTCTCCATTACTCAATCCGCTTGCAGCTTCTTGATAATTGGAAGTATTTAAGGTTTGCTCATTTTGAGGATATCTTACTCTATCCGGCAAATCTGTTGGGGTTACGTTTCCTGATTTTAATGGCGTCATGGTGTATTCTTCTCCATAAATATCTATTCCTTGATCTCCTGGGAGGAGTAAAACATCTCCGTTAGGATATCCTGTTCTTCTATACTCTCTCCAAGCTTCTTGAGGTTGCATAAAAAGAGCTATATATTTTTGTGTTAATACATTTTCTTTATCTGCTGCAGGTAAACTGCTGATATAATCACTTATATCATCTTCTTCCACCTCCCATTTTTCCATAGAAGCTCTAACACCTTCTTCATATTCTGCTTGACTCCATCCGTTGAGTTCAGATTGGATGAACTGTACTTCTGGATATCCTAAAAGCACTTCTCCAAAATCTGGTTTCATAATATGATAAGACATATAAGAAGTAAATTTATTTTCACTGTTATCATCTACCATATCTCCTGGAAGTCCGCTTGGCATTCCTACATAATCATCCACATCAATATCGCTCATTGTTGCTTCAGAATAATCTCTGTTTTCTACTTCATATCCTGTATAACCGATAGGCGCTGCCATTTTTGGTAATCTTGGATCTAAAGAGAAATTTCCTGTGTTTCCTTTTAAAAGTTCAATAAAAGCTTGTCCGGTAACAAAATCTTGTCTTTTCCCTACCATAAAAGTTTGCCAAAACGGAGAACCTTCAGAAGAAGTTGTTCCAAAATCTTGGATTGCACTATCTTCATTTGAGGTAAAAACTCCATCTGATAAAGCTTCAGAAATATGCGCATTGGCTTCAGGATAAACATCTTTTATTCTGTTTGCTATTCGCAATCTTAAAGAATTTGCAAATTTTTTCCACTTTACAGCATCTCCTTCATAAATGTTATCTCCAGAATTAAATACATCTTCATCTTCATTTAATTGTGCAGCAGCAGCTTTTAATTCTTCTAAAATATCTTGATATATTTTTTCTTGAGAAGCATATTTCGGCTGCATAGTTTCATCGATATTCAAAGCTTGAAAATCTGGATCATCATTTCCATAAGACCAATATGGAACATCTCCAAAATGGGAAGCTAATTCATCAAACACATAAGCTAACATAATTCTGCTGACTGCAATTTGGTTGTCTAAATCACCATAAGTTGACATTTCGTCTGTGGTTTCTTCAGCTTCGCATAAATCGATAATAGATTTTAAATCTGTTGCGGTTTTATAAAGGTAAAACCATCCATTTTCTGTTTGACTTTCTCTGTATTGGTATTTATCTTCTTCTTGATAAATTCTTTGTCCAGAATATTGCATCCAAGGTAAAGTCATTCTTGCTGACCACCAACCATCTCTGGTGTAGTGCATTAAATATCTGGTTGCTCCATTAAAAATCATATTAGAAGGAGCTACTTCTGGTTCGTTTGGATTTGTATTGATTTCTTCAAAATTATCTGTACAAGAGGAGATTGTAAACAACCCAACCCCTATAACACATAAGATCAATAATTTATATTTAAATATTTTCATGATTTCTTTTTTTTAGAATTTAAGTTGTAGGTTCATTCCGTAAGTACGAGTTGACGGCAAATTTCCTCCTTCAATTCCTTGAAGGTTTCCACTTCCTGTTGCTGCCATTTCTGGATCAAAATCTTTATTATCAAGTCCCCAAGTGGCTAAGTTTCTGGCAAAAGCTGTTAACCTAATTCCTGCAAAAGGCCCTGTAATATCTTGAGGGAAATCATAAGAAAGTGTGATTTCACGTAGTTTTACATAACTCGCATCAAATACATTTTGTGCATCTGGACCTGTATAATAATCAGCAAAGTGTGTATGTCCATCTGTAACAGTTGTATTTGTTTCTGTGTTTTCAACTGTATAGCTTCCATCAGAATTGAAAGTAACATCTCCTGTTACTCCAGGAACTACAAGTCCATCTTCACGCACATCTCCTTCAGCAGTTGCTGCTAACATTCCTGAATAATGCCCCCACATATGAGAAGTTGAGAAGTATTTCCCTCCTTGCTGGATATCAATTAAAGCGCTCAATGAAATATTTTTATATGTAAATATATTTCTGATTCCCATATTATAGTCTGGTAAAATTGAACCTAAATTGGCTACAGGTGTAGAAACATAAAGTCCATTTTCATCTACTACTTTATTTCCGTCGTCGTCATAAACAAAATCTGTTCCTCTGATTTGTCCATATTCTTCTCCTTTCATAGCGGCTACAGAAACATTAAAAGGTGCATTTCCTAATACAACAGCATCTAAATCTCCGTAAAGATCTTTTACTGTGTTGTTGTTTTTTGAGAAGTTGATGGAAGCTCTCCATTCAAAATCATCATTTAAAACAGGAACACCACTCAACATTAATTCTATTCCGTTGTTTTCCATTCTTCCAGCATTCATATATTTATAAGAGAATCCTGAGGAAGGAGAAATTTCAACGGGCATAATTAAATCTTCTGTTTCTTTACTATAATAAGTAAAGTCAACTTCAACTCTTCTGTTTAAGAAAGCTGCTTCTACTCCAATTTCCCAAGTGGAAACCACTTCTGGTTTTAAGAGTTCATTCTTTTTGGTGTTTTCATTAGTAAATCCAGGCAATCCCATAAAAACTGGAGATAAAGAAGAATTAGAAAAAGTATTGTACAACTGATAAGGATCTGTATCATTTCTTACTTGAGAAAATCCTCCTCTAATTTTACCGTAGTTTAAAACATTTTTATCTTCTAACAATTCAGAGAATAAAAAGCTTCCTGTTAAGGCAGGATAGAAATAAGAATTATCTCCTGACGGTAGGGTGGAAGACCAATCATTACGTCCTGAGAAATCTAAATATACCATATCTCTCCATCCTAAGGAAACTGCTCCAAAAACACTATTAATTCTTTTTCTGGTGCTGCTGTTGGTTACAGTAGCTTGCTCCATACTGTTTCCTAAATTATAAATTCCTGGTGCCACTAAACCACCATTGGTGTTTCCTTGCATAGAATTTATCGTTTGATGCATTCTGTTCACCCCGATAAAAGAATTTAAACTAAATTCTTCAAATTCTTTATCAAAGTGTAATCTTCCCTCATAGTTCATTTCTGTAAATCCAAATTTGCTGAGATTAAATTCAGATTCAGCTTGAGAACCTACTGCAACTTGACTTCTGATATCTAAGTTATAATGATCTCCATACATCGCTCCTGTTGCATACAACCCATCCATTATATCATATTTAAACTTCACATTTCCATAAAAACGATTTCTTTTATCTTCAGAAGTATTTTCATAAATCGTCCAATAAGGGTTGTCTGCAAATTCCGGTGTCGGATCATCCCAACCTGTTCTGTTCCAAGTTCGTTGAGAACCATCAGAAAGCTTATAATCTCTCAGTTTTCCAAAGTCGAGTTGTCTTTGTCCCCACTGGAAAAACTTTTGAATTACACTGTTGTCTCCATATCCTACTTCCGGTCTGTTAAACCCTGTTGTTCTGGAATAGGTAATATCTCCTGAAGCGGTGAATTTATCGTTGATTTTATTTTCCAAAGAAAGTGCTGCAGTTGTTTTTCTTAAGTTTGAATTTGGCACAATTCCTTCTTGATCAACATGAGATAAAGAAATTCTGGCTTGTGTATTTTCATAAGATTTATCTACCGTAACACTATTTGTTGTTGTTACTCCATTTCTGAAAAACGACTTCATATCTTTATCTGGATAAACCCAAGGCGCAGGATTTAAATAATCTCCAGGAAATTCTTCTTCATCAAAGTTATTCCATTGCAAAACAAATCTATTGGGATCATATTTTGGCCCCCAGCTTTCATCCACACCAAAATCCGCAACTTCATAATCTGTTCCTTCTATATTTACCGTGCTAAAATCTCCGCTACCTCCTCCATATTTCTTCTGCATTTTCGGAAAAATTGCTATAGATTCTACACTTATTCCAGAGTTTACAACAACTTGTTCTTTTCCTTTCTCTGGATTTTTAGTCGTAATCATAATTACTCCATTTGCTCCACGAGATCCATATAAAGCTGCTGCAGGACCTCCTTTTAAAACACTAACATCTTCAATATCATCTGGGTTTAAATCAAAAGCCATATCTCCATAATCTCTTCCTCCAGCTCCTCTTTGCGTATTTGAACTATTGTAGTTTTGATTACTCATCGGAGTTCCATCCACAACAATTAAAGGTCTATTTTCTCCTGTAAGAGAAGTTACTCCTCTTAAAAGAATTCTTGTAGACCCTCCTAAGTTTGCAGAAGGCGTTGTAATTTGCACTCCAGCTACATTTCCTGATAAAGCATTTAAAGGATTAGAAACTCTGGCTCCTGATAATTCCTCTCCACTTACTTTTTGAGCAGAATATCCCAAAGCTTTTTCATCTCGGGTAATTCCTAAAGCAGTAACTACTACTTCATCAAGCGCAGTTCCTTCCTGCATGGTTATTTCAATAGTGTTTTCTTCATCTATTTCCCAAGTATAATCTTGAAAACCTACACTACTAAAATGGAGGACTTGCCCTATTTCTCCTTCAATTTCAAATTCTCCATCAAAATTTGTAACAGTTCCTGATGTAGTACCTTCAACTGTGATATTCACACCAGGCAAAGGCATTCCATTTTCATCTTGAACTGTTCCTGACAAGGATTTAGTTCCTTCTTGTGCCAATGCAATCTGCATCAAAAACACAAAAATAAAAGTTAAACAATAATTAAATTTTAAACTCATGATTCTATAGTTTTTCGGATTAGCTCTCACAAATATTATCAAATTTTATCAAAAAACCAATGAACCACCTCTTAAATTTAATTTATTTGCAATTTGAGTTACTAAAAATGTCTATTACGCAACAAAACACACAAATCTTCGTTTAAGATTTCGATCAACTACTTCTTGAATAGAAAAACCGCATTACCTTTACGATAAAACTAAATTTAGAACCGAAACACAACATATTTGATAAATAAAAATACAGTATAATATAAAAAACATATCTATTAATTTTAAAACCCTATTTTTCAATTAAAATTCATTTCTTAAAAAGAAACTAAAGTTTAACACTTAAGAATTAATGAATACTTCCTGCGTAAAATTCAAAAAGATTTTCCTTATATTTTTTCTTTTCAAACCCTAATGATTTATTATATTTTTATCTTTTTGAAATATTTTAATTCTTATGCAGTTTTATATCAACAAGTAAGATTATAAAAGTAAAGTTATGATTTTAAGAAGCATAATAACTAATGTTTTTATACTGATAGGTTTTCAACTTTTTTCACAAACTGATCAAATAAATAGATATGATCAGGAAGGAAATCGACATGGCAAATGGAAAAAATATTATGATGAAAATCAGAAAAAACCGCGTTATGAAGGAACTTTTGACCATGGAAAAGAAGTAGGAACTTTTAAGTTTTATAAATCTAATAGCAAAGGGAAACCTGCTGCTACAAAAACTTATCATAAAAATAATGATTCTATAACTATGAAGTTTTTCTCTAAAAGAGGAAGATTAGAATCAGAAGGTAAATTGATTGATAAAGATAGAGAAGGGGTTTGGAAATATTATAAAACTGGATATAAAGACAGTTTAATGATGACTGAAAATTATCAAAATGGAAAATTACACGGTTGGAAAGTTATTTATTTTCCCGATGGAAAAATCATGGAAAAAACACATTATCAAAAAGGTTTAAAAAACGGAGAATTAATCATTTATGCTGAAAACGGAAATGTTTTACAAAAATATATTTATAAAAACGATAAATTACACGGAGACAGCAAAGTATATAACAGCAGTGGTAAGGTAATTTCTGAAGGAGCTTATAAGCAAGGACATCGCGATGGAGAATGGAGATATTATACAAATGGAAAATTAGACAGCATTCAGAAGTTTCCACTTCCTGATCCCGTTAAGAAAAAGAAAAGATTGAAGTCAGAAAATTAAGTTTTCGTATTTTCGCGAAATCAATATAAGATTATAAAAGTGAATAAAAAACGGGTAGTTGTAGGTTTAAGCGGAGGTGTAGATTCCAGTGTTGCAGCTTATCTTCTTCAGCAAGAAGGATATGAAGTGATTGGGCTTTTCATGAAAAACTGGCATGATGATTCTGTAACTATTAGTGAAGAATGTCCTTGGTTAGAAGACAGCAACGACGCCATGTTAGTGGCTGAAAAGCTGAATATTCCTTTTCAAACCATTGATTTAAGTCAAGAATATAAAACCAGGATTGTGGATTATATGTTTGACGAATATGAACGCGGAAGAACACCAAATCCTGATGTTTTATGCAATAGAGAAATAAAATTTGATGTTTTTATGAAAGTAGCTTTAAGCCTTGGCGCTGATTATGTGGCTACTGGACATTATTGTAGAAAAGATTCTTTTGAAGAAAACGGAAAAACAATTTATAGGTTATTAGCAGGAAAAGATAAACGTAAAGATCAGTCTTATTTTCTTTGCCAAGTTTCTCAAAAACAATTGGAAAAATCTCTTTTTCCTATCGGTGAATTACAAAAAGATGAGGTCAGAAAAATTGCAGCAGAACAAGATTTAATCACAGCGGATAAAAAAGATTCTCAAGGTTTGTGTTTTATCGGGAAAGTTCATCTTCCAGATTTTCTTCAGCAAAAATTAAAACCGAAAAAAGGAGCCATTGTAGAGATTTCTGCTCAAGATGAAGTTTATAATCAACCTACTCCTACTTTTAATTCAAAAGAAGAAGAATTGGCTTTTTACAGCAAAAAACAAAAATATTCCAAAGCCCAAGGAAAAGAAGTTGGTCAGCATCAAGGTGCGCATTATTTCACCATCGGACAAAGAAAAGGCTTAGGAGTTGGTGGCACCCCAAAACCACTTTTTGTCATAGATACCGATGTAGAGGAAAATATTATTTATACCGGACAAGGAGATCAACATCCTGGACTTTGGCGAAAAGCTTTATTTATTTCTCAAGATGAACTGCATTGGGTCAGAGAAGATTTAAAATTAGAAGTTGGCAAATCTAAACGCATTAAAGCCAGAATTCGTTACCGCCAACCTTTGCAAGATGCAGAATTATTTCAAACTGAAAAAGGACTGTATATCAATTTTGATCAACCTCAAAAAGCAATCACCCAAGGACAATTTGCCGTGTGGTATGCAGAAGATGAATTATTAGGTTCGGGAGTAATTGCTTAGATTTGTTGAGCAAATCTAAAATTATGAAAAACAATAAAATTACTTCTTTATTCAATATAAAATATCCACTGATTCAAGCTGGAATGATTTGGGCAAGTGGATGGAAATTGGCCAGTGCCGTCAGCAATGCTGGTGGTTTAGGAATTATCGGAGCAGGTTCTATGTATCCTGATGTGTTGAGAGAGCACATTCAAAAATGCAAAAAAGCAACTGATAAGCCTTTTGGCGTCAATGTTCCACTTCTTTATCCTAATATTGAAGAAATCATGGAAATAATTGTGGAAGAAGAGGTGAAAATTGTATTTTCTTCTGCTGGAAATCCTAAAACTTGGACGAAATTCTTACAAGAAAAAGGTATTAAAGTCGCCCATGTGGTCAGCAGTGTAAAATTTGCTTTAAAATCTGAAGAAGCTGGTGTAGATGCTATTGTAGCAGAAGGTTTTGAAGCAGGCGGGCATAACGGAAGAGAAGAAACCACCACCATGACTTTAATTCCAATGGTGAGAGAAAAAACAAATCTTCCTTTGATTGCTGCTGGCGGAATTGCCACAGGAAGAGGAATGCTTGCCGCCATGGTTTTAGGTGCTGATGCGGTGCAAATCGGAACGCGTTTTGTGATGACTCCTGAAGCTTCTGCGCATCAAAACTTTAAAAATGTAATCAAAGAGATTCCTGACGATGGAACTTTAAGCACTTTAAAAGAAGTAGTCCCTACCCGATTGATAAAAAATAAGTTTTTCAATGAAGTGATGGAGCTTTACCAAAACAAAGGTAGCAGAGAAGATTTAATCAAGCTTATCGGAAGAGCTCGCCCTAAAAAAGGAATGTTTGAAGGAGATATAGAAGCTGGAGAATTGCAAATCGGACAAATCGGCGGATTGATTAAAGAGGTTAAACCCGCTCAACAAATCGTTGCTGAAATCATTGAGGAGTTTGAAAAAAGTAAACAAGAAATGAGTGCTTTCTCTTTTTAAAAAACAGCAGAAATCATAAACCTATATCGCTATGATTTTAGTTACAGGTTCCACAGGATTAACAGGAAGACATCTATTATTAAGATTGTTGAAAGAAGAAAATCCTATTCGAGCGATGTATAGATCGGAGGAGAAAAAAGAAAAAACCATTGCTTTTTTAAATTCTCAAAATTCAGATAATTCTTTAAACTTTCAACTGCTCAACTGGTTTTCTGCAGATATTACTGATATTCCTGCTTTAACCACTGCTTATCAAGATATTTCAACAGTTTATCATTGTGCAGGATTGGTTTCTTTTGATGTTCGCGACAAAAAGAAACTTCGAAAAATCAATATTGAAGGAACAGCAAATATGGTAAATCTCGCCATAGATTTCAACGTCAAAAAGTTTTGCTATATGAGTTCTGTTGCTGCTTTAGGAGAGGAATTAAACGGAAAACTTATCACAGAAAAATCTCCAAGAAATAAAGCAAAAACCTATAACTATTATGAAATCAGTAAATATGGCGGAGAAATGGAAGTTTGGAGAGCTTCACAAGAAGGATTGGATGTTATCATTGTAAATCCTGCGATAATCATAGGTTCAGGAAATTGGAATTCTGGAAGCGGACAATTATTCACCAAAATAGCTGAAGGATTTCCTTTTAAAATACCAAAAATCAGTGGATTTGTAAGCGTAAAAGATGTGGTAAACGCTATGGTTTTATTAATGCAAAGCAAAGTAAAAAACGAATCTTTTATCTTGACAAATCAACTTTTAAGCTTTGATGAAGTTACACAGAAAATAGCGCAGGCTTTAAAAACTTCTCCACCAAAATATCCTATCAAAAAATGGATGTTATATGTTTTCTGGATTTGGCAATCTTTAGGATATGTCTTCGGAGGGAAAAAAGATATCACCTTGCATAGCATCCGCAATTTCTATAAAATTTCTAATTACAATAATTCAAAAATCAAAAGATTTATCGATTTTGAATACACTTCAATAGAAAACGCTATTCAGACAACTGCAGCAGAATTTCTTATTGAAAAGAAAATGGATTAATAGCTTTTAGAGTTGAAAAAAAAAATTGAAACGTGGATAAGCTGATTAGACAGATTATCACGGATTTGTTTTAAATTCAAGCATTGAGGTCATTTCAAATTTAATTTTAGGAAGGACAGCAATAAAAACTTTAGCCTAATATAATCCTAATAAAATAAACTTATCTCTAAGTATTTTCCATTAAAACATTGATTTATCAAAAACACCTCAAATTAATTATGTATTTTAGAAATCTCTTAATCAAGTTTTATGGATAATAAGTTCTCAGTTGTAACAGGTGCGAGTAGAGGTTTAGGAAGATCTTTTGCATTTGAGCTCGCACAGCGGAAAAGAAATCTTATTTTGATTAGTCTTCCTCATCAAAACTTAAAAAAAACAGCTACTGAAATACAAAACACCTATCAAGTTGAAATACATTTTTATGAATTAGATCTTTCTATCAAAGAAAATATTATTGCTTTAACCAAAGAGTTAAATAAAAAATTTGAAATCGATATATTGATTAATAATGCTGGAATAGGAGGCACAAAAAGGTTTGAAGAAGCAAGTATTGAATATTTAGACAATATTATTCAACTTAATGTAAAAGCAACTACTCTGTTAACCCATGAATTATTGCCCAATTTAAAACAGCAAAGCAAAGCTTATATTTTAAATGTTTCCAGTCTTGCTGCGCTTTCTCCAATGGGATATAAAACTATTTATCCTGCTTCAAAAGCTTTTATTCAATCTTTTTCAAGAGGATTAAACAGTGAATTAAAAAACACAAATGTTTCCGTTAGTGTTGTAAATCCTGGGGGAATGAAAACCAATGAAGAAACTACAATTCGATTGAACAAACAAGGTTTTTTAGGAAAATTGACTTCAAGAGATCCTGATTATGTGGCTCGTTATAGCATCAATCGTTTGTTAAGCAGAACAGAAGTCATCAAGGTTAATTTTTTAAGTTGGTGTGTTCTTAAAATAATTCCAACACGATTAGCGATGTGGATTTTATCTCGAAAAATGCAAAACGAAATCAAGTGAAAACAATATTCATCACCGGTGTTAATGGTTTATTAGGAACAAATTTAGTGCATGAATTAATCAAACAAGATTATATTATTTATGC
>Ga0079226_10001578_pt1 | contig 17506 bp, 12 predicted proteins | sample Poulit2014_FD_76345 | JGI IMG/M metagenome (GOLD analysis project Ga0079226, IMG submission 76345) | Agricultural soil microbial communities from Georgia to study Nitrogen management - Poultry litter 2014 | ecosystem: Environmental > Terrestrial > Soil > Agricultural land | place: USA: Georgia...
CAGATACCCTGAACTGAAATACTGCTGGTGGACGGCAGATGGTGAACGGATACGTACGGGTAAATATGACAACGAACCGTTCAAAGGTGAAGGCGTCACACCGGCAGAGATTGAAATGGCATCGGAGATAAGTAAAGAGATTCCCGCCCCCTTCATCAGAATAGACTTCCTGAGATCTGAGGATGAGCTTGTATTTGGAGAGTTCACGCCGAAACCGGGTAATTATGGCGAATTTGATGATGAAACAGACAAGTGGATGGGAGATTATTTCCTTGAAGCTGAAGGCAGGTTGATCAAAGACCTGCTGAACAATAGAAAGTTTCACATCTCTTAGTATATATAACAAAAATATTTTACTCGTAAACTATATTTTATGAGTAAATTTTTTTAAAAGGGAGTATTTTAAATGGCTGAAAATGAATCAAAATATAGAGATTTAGGCATCAAAACTACTTCAGAATCTTTTAAAAAATGGTATAAAGCAGGTTTACTGGACGAAGTAGATGAAAAATTTGTTACTGACATCAAAGAGTACTGGAGCGATAAAACTGATAGAAAGATAGATCCTGCTCTACACCTTGTATTCATGAATCGTTACGGTAAGAAGGAACCTAGACTGCTTTCATACGGTATCATGAATTATGAAGTCTATCCAGTATTCAATGATTATAGCATGACGAATTATTATGGAGATAAAAATATTTACGATCTTATCATACAACCTGCCAATACCGTTGTGACAATACTAAGATGTATAAGAGGGAAATATTTTGATTCATCTTATAGTCATATCCAGCCTTCTGAAGCATTGGGGTTACTAATTAATACTAATAAAGATATGATAATCAAACCAAGTAACTCTAATAACGGCGCTGGTATTACTGGTTTTAAAACCAGTAATACTGAGTTGTATATCGGTGAAGAAATTATCTCTATTCATGACTTATTGCATAAGTATAACGGTAACTTCATTATTCAGGAAATGCTCGAACAACACCCTAACATGGCAGAACCCCACCCGGCATCTGTAAATACGTTAAGAATGGTTACATTCAGATGGAAAAATGACATAAACTATCTTCTGGCATATGGAAGATTTGGCAGTGACGGAGATATTCGGGATAATGCTGATTCAAACATAGATACTCGAATCGGGGTAAAGGATAACGGTGAGTTTTTTGATTTTGCACTAAATCAAAATGGAGAAAGATTTACTGAACATCCTACAACAGGCTTTAAATTCTCTGATCTCAAACCAATACCTAATTATGATGAATTCATCCAGTTTGTAAAAGATTCACATAAAAACTTCTTACATTTGGATATCGTCTCATGGGATATTGCTGTTGGAAAAGATGGCAAGCCTATTTTTATAGAAGCCAACTTTGCTGGACCAATTCCTTTCTACCAGTTAGTAAGTCAAAAACCAATGTTTGGTGATTTGACTGATGAAGTTATGGAATATGTAAAAAAAAGTAGAGACAGAAAAAAATTTAAATTAATGAATAAGCACGAAAGAGTCATCAACAAACGAAAAAGAAACAGAACTAGAAGGAAATTGAAAAATAATAGAAGGCTCGCAGCAGAATTGAGAGAAGAGTTGGACCATGTTACAACTATAAATTTAAAAAAGCAACGTAATAATAAGAAAAAGTTGTCTAAAATAGAAAAAGAGAAGAAGAAATTATCAAATGAAGTCCAATGGTACAGAAAAGAAAATGTGAAATTAAAGCAAAGCACCAGCTGGAAATTTACAGTACCATTAAGATTCATCGGTTCAAAACTTAAAAAAATAAAAATAAAAAAATAATATTTCGATTTGAATTAATATAACTAAAGGTCATGGTGAAGCTTATGGATAGTATGTATCCCCACTGGTTATCTAAAGAAATGCTCCGAGGTGTCCGAAGATTCAATATAGATGCTTATCTTGTTGCCTTGGAAGGTTGGAGAAGAGGTTTATCTCTTACTTTTTATGAACACAATACTAATGAAACAAACTTGAAACTTATAGGGTTTGATCCCATTGGTAAATTGTTTTCCTTGGAATCAGATAAAAAGAAGCATTTTTTCTATCGGACACGTGGGGATTTTATATCGAATGAGGCAGTAGATATAGGGACCGATAAAGAATCAACTAAAAGTTATCTCTCAGAAAACAATGTCTCAATTCCACAAGGCTTCAGTTTTACAAGTAATACACCCAAAGAAAAACTGAATCAATCTTTAGAAAAAATGGAAATGCCGATAGTTTTAAAGCCTACATTCGGTAGTCTTGGTAAAGGAGTGACTACCAATATTCGTTCAACTGAAGAGTTCCATAAGAGTCTTGAATATACTAAATCTACTTTTGATTATACAGAATTCCTAGTAGAAGAACATATATCTGGCGATGATGTACGAGTCTATGTTGTAGGTGATGAAGTTATAGCTGCTACTAAACGACTCCCGGCAAATGTAACAGGTGACGGTTACAGCAGTATTAAAGAACTAATTGAAAGTAAAAATAAAGCTCGCAAGTTGAACCCACACACTTTGACCCGGCCAATAAAAGTAGATGATAGAATGAAAGAATTTCTGGCTGAACAGAATCTTGATTTAAAATACGTGTTGGAAGAGAATGAAACCGTGTTTTTAAAAGGCGAGAGCAATATTTCTGCAGGCGGGGATTCAATCGATATAACCAGAGAATTAAGTGATTCTGTAAAAATGACAGCTGTTAAAGCTGTTGCAGCAATTTCAAACCTTCATCATGCAGGTGTAGACATGATTGTTAATGAAGACGAAGGTGTTGTAATCGAAATCAATTCAACAGGGAGTACGGCACTTCATACATTCCCACTGTATGGTGAACCTCAAAATGTAGCAGAGAAAATAATTGATTATTATTTTCCTGACACTAAAGATACAATAAGAAGTAATCAATTATTTTTTGATTACAAAGGTATACTTAAACAGTTAAGGGCAAATCAATTGAAAAAGATAGAAATTACAGATGCTCCGGTTGGTAAACTATATGCTAAAAAATATATAATATCAGGGAAAGTTCAAAAAGTTGGGTATAGAATATGGGCAGAAAATCAAGCGATAGCACAAGGACTTCATGGATACACTCGTAATTTAAAAAATGGAAAAGTTGTAGTCGTTGTAGCAGGTCTTAATAAAGATTCAGTAGTTAACTTTAAAGAAATTTGTTACAAGGGGCCAAGGCGTAGCAAAATTGAAAAGGTAAAAGAATTCCATTGGGATAAAGAAATAAAAATAGGGTTTGAGATTAAAAGCTAGACGCGTAAAATTAACTTATGAATAAATGAAAATAAACGGATTAGTATTTAACTAATCCGTTTATTTTTAGTATAAATTCATTTTATGCTTTCAGGAAATAGCTCATCGACTAACATTTCCATTACTTTTCTAGGTTTTCCTTCCCATGGGTGCTCATGTCCCAAAACACCAGGCAGGTTGTTTATCTCGATAATATATGGTTGACCATCCTCAGTAATAATTACATCTATGCCACAGAAAAACATACCTTTAATTACATTTACAGAATTTTTAATATGGTTTTTGATTTCTGGATTGATCTGATCAGTTACGTCAATTGCATCTCCGCCAGAACTTATATTTGAAGTTTCTCTAAGATATACTAACTGACCTTGAGCAGGTACTGAATCAGAAGTTAGACCTGTTTTTGAGAGTACTCTTCTGCTTTTATTATTTAAATTTATTTTTCTATGCGCTAAGTTATCTTCACGTTTCTTGTTTTTAAAATCGACAAGTTCAGAAACCGTATGCTGGCCGTCACCTATGACATTCGCTTTTAATCTTCGTGAAACAGCTATTATCTTTCCATTCAAATAAGTAAAGCGGTATTCTTTTCCTTTAACGTACTTTTCGACCATGATATCTTCGAAGTTTTTAGCAATATAATTAAATCTTCTGCTAAACTCTTCATAATCATTGATATTCGTAAATACATTTCTTCCTAGATTTCCATCAACTGGCTTTAAGACAATTGGAAGGATCGGACGTGCCCATTGCCATGCTCTTTCAAGGTCATTTTTATTAAAAACCGTGCTTTCTAATGCATTATATCCTTTTTTCCTCAAAATCTTACTACAGACATCCTTCATTTTAACAATGCTGATGGCAAGAGGATGAGTATTACAATCTCGTATATTTCCGCTTTTGACTATATACGAATCTTTACCATATGACAATCTTAATCTATTTCTTCTTTTTAAAATTAATTCAAAATTTACACCTCTGTCATATGCTATTTTTAATATCATCTTATTTTTTTTACGAATTTCTAAAGCATTAATTTCTGACCAATCTAACATTAGGGGTTCCTCCTCAGTATTAGTATATACTGAATTTAATAGGATAGAACAATCTAGATTGTTCTATCCTCATCTGTTGTTTTAATAAAACAGAAAATAAGTTGTGTTAGTAATAGATAAAAAGAAACTAGTTCAGAATGATTATTTTATCATATTATAATATGATATAAAGCTTGAGATATTGTGTTGAGTATAATCGTTTCTCAGCTCATATTTATTTAAGCTTGGATGTATTGCACCTAGGCAGAATCGTTTATTTCTGTAGTACATAACAGATTCCGGTTTTAGCTGTAGATAAAGCTGAAACTTGATTGCAGTTTCCATTGCTTTTTTATATGTTGCAGCTTCTTCATGGTGACCATGGTCATTGGCAAGTCTGTATGCCGCTCCGAGACCTTCACTTCTGCAAGCGGCCGGTGTAGAGGCGGGATAGCTATGGGAATCGAAAGAACCAATCCATTCTGGTTTGAATTTATTGGTATCGAGACGTTGTGCCTTCATAATAGCTTCCGCGATAAAGAACGAATGTTTAAGGTAAATATCTTTCGGTCTTTCACGATATAAATCATTCAGTGCATATAAAAGCCAATGATCGTGTGCGATAGTATCCAAATTAGCTTCGACATCTCGTTCTGTAATGAGATACGTTGCTTCATTTTCCGCCAAATCTAGCCATTTTTCATCTTTATCAAGTTGATAAAGACGACAAAGTGCCAGTATCGCTTCACCTGGATAGTAATGTGATACAAACCCGCTGTCTTCACCGGTACTGAATATTTGTTTGTGTATCGCAAATTTACCTGTTTCATCTTGAAGTTCCCCCATCCATGTTGCCATGTTTTGCATTAAAGGTAAGTATTGCTTATCACCAGTCAGTTCAGTATATTTTGCCAAGGCAACTACTGATAATCCGTTACCACCCAGTTTGGCAGAATCTTTTTCAACAACTACCTGAGCGCTCTTACCATTAATTGTAGTATCTTCCACTTTTGTTAACAGGTATTTAATAGCTCTTTTTATTGCTGTCATCAGACCTTTATCCGGCATCATTTCATAAGTTTCCAACATTGAGTATGTGGTTCCGGCATGTCTTAAAATATTATATTTATTTGGAACATCACTATATTCAGGGTTATAGATATAGACAAATTTCCCCTGTGGGTTTACCACTTGTCTAAAGTAATTATCTTTAGTCAGCTCAATAGACTGCCAAAGGTTTTCAGTGTTCAACTCTTCGTAAAAGCGTTTACCTTTATATAGAGGTAGAAACTCATTCTCATCAATAAACCAAGAATCCGTTCTGAATCTGTAGATATTCATAAACTTGGAAGATAAGAAGTTTTTAACAAGTTTCTGTTCATCTAGCAGGAAGTGTTTTTCAAAAGCGTTGAAGATATTTTCAGATTGAATCCTTCTATCTTCAATCATTTTGTATGACTCAACTTCTTCAGGTAAAAAGGCGAGAGACAAGTCTTTGTTAAACATCAAGCCGTCTTCACGACGATTATATCTCACTTCTGTGTTTGTAATATTTATTCTGCTTTGTTTTTTTATTATTGGGCGGAGCTCAGTAACGATATCTAATTTTACCGATTTTGGTTTTGAGTTGTTGGAAATATTATCTTTGTAAAGATTTACAGCGTTACTAATTGCAGTATTAAAATTTTTTCCACTGCCGCTAGCAACATGTGATCGTGTCAGTCCGTTATCGACAGATAAAAATACAGTTATTTCTCCATCATCATTTTTATAATACTTTGATATATCTGCTTCAAAATTTATTGGAGAATCGTTATTATTCACTATTAAATCAAATAAATTTTCCATTACTTGTTTCATTATAATACTCCTCTGATTATCATTATTATCTCATTGAATCACATAGTAATTATATTTATGCATGATACCACTAATTATACCAAATTTCTGATACAACAAGGAACTGTTTTGGAGAGATGTTCCAATTTTATGATGTTAATTAAAATTTACTACTATTATATTTTGCATTCAAGTAATTGTAGTACTATATTAAGCTTAATTAGTTTTAAAATAAGTATGACGTTAGTCAAATCAGTTATTTGGAGTGGTATTGTGGATATAGAGTTATTAAAAATCACATTGGAAAAATCTTTTAACGAGGTCAAAGTGAATCAGTATAAAGAAGAAGATACTTCAGTATTTATAATAGTTAAAGATGCGATCAGTGAAATTGATGATTTCAGTTATAAAATCATTAATGAATCCAAAGTGTTATTTTACTATAAATCAACTGAAGTCGGTGGTATTAATGGACAAAATATATTGACCAATAAAAGAGAAGGTTCATTGATTGCAAGAGATAAAATGAAAACTGAAAAGTATTTATCAGATGCTGGTATAAAAACAACTCAATCAATGAGGTTTAACTTGAATCAAATTCAAGATGCTGAAAAAGAAATGGCAAATCGCCGATCACCATTTGTATTAAAGCCATATAATTTAAGTTCTGGCCGGGGTGTGTCATTAAATGTAGATTTTAATAACTTAAGTAAATCCTGGAAAAAAAGTGTAGATGCATACGGTGACGACTACAAAGAGGCAAGCTTAATTTTACAACCTCAATTACCGGGAATAGAAGCAAGGTTTCTTGTGGTAAATGGAAAATTCAGTTCAGCAATTTTAAGAGCTCCGGCTAACGTAGTAGGTGATGGCAAATCTTCTATAGAAGATTTGATAAGAGATAAGAACTATTTAAGAAGAAAAAACCCTCATCTTAAAAAATTTATGATTCATATAGACGAAGAATTAACAGATAAGTTGGCAGAAGATAATTTGGAACTCAGTACTATTTTACCTCCTTATAAACTGGTATTTTTCACTAATGTTTCAAATATTGCACTAGGCGGAGACACATTAGAAATAAGTCATTTAGTTTCAGGTGATATGAAGAAACTTGCTGAAGAGGCTATAAAATCTATACCTGATTTAAAATCAGGTGGAGTCGATATTATGTTTTCCAGTTTTGAGGATAGTGAAGCCACAGTACTTGAAATAAACCATGCTGCAAATTTAATAATGCATTATTATCCTTGGAAAGGACACCCTGGACAGCCTATCCATGATTATGTTAATGACCTTTATGATGAAGTACATAATCAAAACACTTTCGGTAAAAGAATAGTCAGGAACTTAAGAAAAGTCTTCAATAAAAAATGATAACTGTAACTACTATGGCTGTGCATGAGAATTTTGATAGGAGATATGATTTATTTGATGCAGACAGAGTATATGGTATAATTTTTTAAGTTCAATTTACGAATTTAAAATGTGAATTACTCGAATTCAATCTGAAGATCAATTATTTAATTGTTTCTCTTTTGAAAATAGATCAATTATAGAAGAGGAGATTGCCAAAATGAGTGAAACTGATTTCAGATGGATGCCTCATCATGAAGGTGCTATTCCTAAAGCAGGGCAAGGAAACAGAATCAGTACGTATACAGTGGCACTGGAAGGGTGGAGAAGAGGTTTAAAATTAAAGTTTTATGGTCACTACGACGAAGAGAAAAACTTTAACGTCCGTTATTCATTAAGTAATGGAGACAGGACGCATCATTTCCAATTATCCATGGGCGATGCAGTCACTAAAAAAGCATTTGATATTTGTGATAATAAAAATACAACAAAAGAGTATCTAAGTAACGCTGAAATACCTGTCCCTGTTCCTGGAGGGAGAAAATTTGATGGAAAGTCTTCTGATGAGGATATTTTAAAGTATGCGAGTAGCATGGATTTTCCAGTTGTATTCAAGCCGACAGATGGTAACGCGGGAAATGGTGTATTTGCCAATATAGAAACACTTGAAGAACTTAAAGATATTATTCCATATGTAAGGGAAGAATTAGAGTTCAAAGAAGTGATGATTGAAAACTATATACCAGGTCAGGAATATAGGATATTCGTTATAGAGGAATGTGTATTAGGGGGGATGATCCGCCGTCCCGCAAGTTTAATGGGGGATGGCACACACACTATCAAAGAATTAATACACCAGGCTAATGAAATCCGTATGACAAACCCACATCTTACAAGCAGACTAATAAAAGTGGATAGAGAAATCCGTTCAATACTTAAACGAAAAGGCTATAAATTAAGTACTATACCCTCTGAAGGTGAACGTGTTTATCTTCGTGAGAAAAGTAATTTGTCAAAAGGCGGAGACGCTATTGATGTGACAGAAAGATTATCTGAAAATCTAAAAGATATAGCAAGGAATGTGGGAAAAGCTATTCCAGGACTTAAACATTATGGTGTAGACATGATAGTGGATGAAAAAAACGATACCGGGGTCATATTAGAGGTAAATACCAGGCCGGGTCTGGGTGGTCATTTATTCCCTATGGAAGGGCAACCACGAGATTTTGCTAAAGAAATCATAGATTTTTATTTCCCTGAAACAAAAGATAAAGGAAGGTCGTGGTTGTACTTTGATTTCGACAGTGCATTAGAACCGATTTTAAATGGCACAACACATTCTGTTGATATTATCAGTATTTCGCCAGAGCCACTTATTAGCAAAAAACTGGTTTTATCAGGTGAATTGAATGTATCGAGTTTTCTTAATTGGATTAAACGCCAGGCAAAAGATAGACATTTGAATGGTTTTGTAAAAATAGAAGGGAAGGATTTAATAATAATAATTGCAGGAACGGACGAATCAAAAATCGAAGAATTTCAACAGGAATGTTCAAAAGGTTATAAAGAAGCAATAGTTAAATCAATAGAAGAGTATGAATGGAATAAGCCGGTTAAAATGTCATTTGAAATTAAAATGCGTAAAACGGATTTAAATCCAATACAGCTGGAACGTGAAATTGAGAAACTGAATAAAAAACTTATAAAGTTAAAAGAAAGTAATTCGTGGAAAGTTACAAAGCCATTAAGAGCATTTGGGAAAATCAAAAAGGATTTAACCTCAAAGTAATCAATGATCAATATTATAATTGTTAACTACTCATGACAATATTAAATTTAGAAAAATTGTTATTAAAGATAATAGTGTGGAGGTTGCATTATATGAGCGAAACAGAATTTAGATGGATGCCCCATCATGAGGGAGCGGTGCCACCAGCTGGTCAAGGTAAGAGAATAAGCACTTATACAGTTGCATTGGAAGGTTGGCGCAGAGGGTTAGACTTACAATATTATAGCTACTTTGATGAAAACAATCTATTAAAAGTGCGATACTCATTAAGTGACGGCGAAAAAAAACATTATTTTCAACTTTCAATGGGTGATGGTGTGACAAAAGAGGCATTTGATATTTGTGATAATAAAGAAATTACAAAGCAGTACTTAAATGAAGCCGCCACTCCAGTGCCGGTTCCTATGGGAAAAATGTTTGATGAAAACTCCAATGATGAGGATATTCTTAAATTTGCTGAAACCATGAAATTTCCGATAGTGTTTAAACCGACAGATGGTAACGCCGGTAATGGAGTATTCGCAAATATTCAGAGCCTTGAAGAACTAAAGGATATAATTCCCCACGTGCGTGAAGAGATGGGTTTTAAAGAAGTAATCGTTGAAGATTATATACCTGGCAGAGAATTCAGAGTTGTCGTGATTGGTGACAGGGTTCTTGGAGCAATGATACGCAGACCTGCAAGTGTATTAGGGGACGGAAAACATACCATTAAAGAATTGATATATCAAATTAATGAAGTCAGAAAAACTAATCCTCATCTTACTAACAGACTGATCAAAGTGGACAGAGAAATCAAGACTATGCTTAAAAGAAAAGGGTATAAATTAAGCACAGTTCCTGAAGAGGGTGAACGTGTATATCTTCGGGAGAAAAGTAACTTATCTAAAGGTGGAGATGCAATCGATGTCACTGATAAGTTAACTGAAAATCTTAAGAATATTGCCAGGAATGTCGGACCAGCCATACCTGGACTTCAACACTATGGGGTGGATATGATAGTAGACGAAGAAAATGATACTGGTGTAATACTTGAAGTTAATGCAAGGCCAGGTTTCGGGGGTCATCTATTCCCTATGGAAGGAACACCAAGGGATTTCGCAAAAGATATCATTGATTTTTACTTTCCGGAAACTAAAGACAAAGGCAGGTCATGGCTGTACTTTGATTTCGATAGTGTGCTGGAACCGATAAACAAGAGAACAGCATCATCAGTTAACGTTACTACTATCACCCCAGAGCCCCTATATGGCAAGAAACTAATCCTTTCTGGCAAAGTCATAGTTCCCGGTTTTCGCAATTGGATCAAGCAACAGGCAAAGTATAGAGACTTAAACGGTTACGTTGAAAACCAGGATGATGGAACAGTTTTGGTAGTTGTAGCAGGCACCGACAAACTTGCAGTGGAAAGTTTTATTAAAAAATGCTTTAAAGGACCAAAAAATGCAGAAGTTGTCTCAATTGATGAAGAGGAATGGAACAAACCAGTTAAGATTTATTTTGAAATTAAAAATAGGAAAACAGATTTGACTCCGATCCAGTTGGAAAAAGAATTGGCAAGACTACAAGAAAGAAATATTGAACTGGAAGATAGGTACCAAAGATTCAAATCCAGAAAAACATGGCGAGTCATGTCACCTTTTAGAAAAGTATACACAATGGTGAAAGGTGAAAAATAGCATCTGTTAGTTGTTTTTCCTATATTGTCCACACAGTAAGGTACAAAAAAGTAATTTTAATATAATCGTTTTTAAATGATGTCTGGGGGATGTTAGATGAATACAGAAAATATTGAATGGCTGGATCACTTAAAAGAAGCGGTGCCATCTGAAGGATATGGTAATAAATTAAGTATGTATCTTATATCACTAGAAGCATGGAGAAGAGGTATTAAAGTCAATTTTTATACCATTGATAACCCTGACAATAGAGTCTTAGTCAGATATTCTCTGGAATATAACGATAAAGTGCATCACTTTGAATCTTCCCTTGGAGATAAACTTTCTCCTGAAGCATTTGACGTATGTGAATATAAAGATCTAACAAAAAAATACTTATCAGATGCCGGGATAAAGGTGCCAGAAGGAAAAGTATTTAGCAAAGAATCCGCTAGTAATGAAGCTTTAAATTATGCACAAACATTATCTTATCCTGTTGTGGTTAAACCATTGGATGAAAATGCCGGTAAAGGTGTATTTTCAAATGTTGATTCTGAAGAATATTTAATTGATGTACTTAATCATCTGCATACCGAACTGAATTATAACCATGTGATAATTGAAGAGTTCATACCTGGTACAGAGTATCGCGTTTTAACTGTTGATGGAAAGGTTGAAGGAGCAATTAATCGGCTACCTGCCAATATTGTTGGTAATGGGAAAGACAGTATAAAACGACTTATAAAAAATAAAAACAGAAGTAAAACTGGAAATCCTGCTATTTCAAAAAAGAGAATAAAATTGGATAAGGAAGTAACACAGGTTATTGAAAATGCTGGTTATACTGAAGAATCTGTCCTGGATGAAGGAGAACAACTATTTTTAAGAACTAAATCAAATATATCTGCAGGAGGTGACCCTGTAGATGTTACTGATGAACTTTCTGATAAAATCAGACAAGTTGCTGTGAAAGCATCCGAAGCGATACCGGGATTAAATATTGCGGGACTGGACTTTATAATACATCCCGAAACAGGTGCTCCGACAATCATTGAAATTAATACCAAACCAATGCTTGGCTTGCATATTTTCCCGATAGAAGGTAAAGCCAGAGATGTGGTAAAATCTATTGTAGATTTTTATTTTCCTGAAACAAAGGGAATCGTTAGAGAAAATTTACACTTCGACTTCAATTCAAAAATTGAGCCGTTGGATAATATAACTGTTCATGAGGTTCAAGTTCATCCTCTGAAAGAGAGAAGCATATATTATACTAAAGAGTTTATTATAAATCTTGAAAAACCTGAACCAACGCTGACTACCGAGATTAGGCTGGAAGCATTACAAAAAGGTGTACATGGCTATATTAAAAAAATTGAGACTAACCAATACAGAGTAATTGCCGCAGGTCGAAACGAAGCAGTCATGAAAGATTTTAAAGCACTATTTTCGAATGAAAATGAAGTATTTAATGTCTCAAGTGTAGATGAGTTCGATTGGAATTTTTCAGTTAATACAGGTTTTGTTATTAAAAAAGAAACGGTTAAAGATTTAGCAGAAAAATTGACTGAAGAAGAGAATAAGTTAAAAAAATTATCAACAGAGCTGGAGAACATCCAGAAAAAACTGGAATTTGAGAAAGACGAAAAGCATCAAAAGCAAAAAGAATTAAGTACACTTAATAATCAAATGAATCAATTGAAAAAAGAGTATAATTCATTAAACGATGACTATATTGCTACAACTTTGAAGTTAGGGGAAACAGAGAGAGCATTTATAAGTTCAGAGAATATATTGAAGACTGAATTGAAAGTTATGAAATCTGATTATGATAATCTCTGGAAAAAATATAAGGGCATAGTTAATAGTAAGTCATGGAAAGTTACCAAACCGCTTAGAAAATATAATCTAACAAAAAAGAAAAATCGAAAATAAGATAAAGACCTTCATTAACGAGAATGAAGGTCTTTATCTAGTATTAGCTTGATGTGTTAATCTTGTTAGTAATATATTTATAGTATTCTGATTTAAGTGAAGCTACTCTGCCTTCACCAAATTCAAATCCAGGACCATTTTCCACTTCAAACAAATAAAGTTTACCACTACGGTCTATGCCTATGTCCAGGCCCAGTGAGCTAAGATCGACATTATATAAAGATTCAATTTTGTAAGGGAGCGATTTTGCAATTTCTTTAATAGATTCTCTAATCTGTGCTTCAACATCAGGGAAGTTGGCCTCTAAAAATGGTTTTAGTGAGGTAACGCTACCGCCTTGAGCCACATTGGATACCACTTTTTGGTTAGAGCCTATCCTTACAAGGTAAATTGCTACTGCCCATTTCCCTCTACCGTTCTTTTCAAGACGAATTCTGCAGTCAAATGGTTCTCCAGCTAGAGTTCTTGAAATGACGTATTTTTGCAAAATGAAATTTTCTGGCCCCCATGACTCATTATAAAGTTTTTCAAGCTCTGTTTTATTAACAGTTTGTTCATCACGTTGATAACTCACTTTATACTTATTCCATTTTTTTTCAATCATTGAAATACCTCGACCTCTTAACCCGTCGCGAGGCTTCACTACAACTTTATCATGCTTATTAATAAAATCTAAAAAATCGTTAAAGTGAACATGTTTTCCTGTTGGGATTAATAAATGAGAAAAATCACCGTCTTCCTCCAGTTTGACATATGTTTCATCTTTGGACCCAATGCTGTCTGTGGAAATGATAGTATTTTCCTTTAAAAATCTAATTACTTTTTTATATTTGAAGCTGTATGGAGAAGCATCGATAAAAGAAGGTATGTCAATCTCTTTAGAAACCCATTTGTTTTCAATGAGAAATTTACCATTAACTTTTTTTCTCTTGATGTCGATATCACGTGGACAAAAATAAACCAAGTCTATATCATTATACTTGCTCGTTTTTGCCAATAGCCTCACAAAACCGAAAGGCTTAGGGTTATTTCTCATAAATCCGACAATCATCTTTTTCCTCCTAGTTAAATTTACTTATTAATAACATAATACTGGCAGGGTTATTTAAACAATTTTAAGAACTAAACACTCTCAAAAAACACAGCCAATTTAAGCTATTGTATATTTGGATACAAATATAATGTTTTATATATTAATATTCAAACATTATAAATTGTTTAATACAAGCTACCACATGAAAGATTAATAGTAAATTAATAATACTTTCTACAGGATTCTTAATGGATCGAATAAGTAACGAAAAGTTTCGGATGAAATGGTCTGCTATAAACTTTTGTGATGATGAGTTTAACTAGACTTTTGGTGTGAGCTAGATATAAAAGAGTGTGAGTTAGTTAAAACTATTGTATAATTAAACCCATTAGATTGTTTACTACGTATACAATTTATTTTTTGTATACTAATTATTAAGTTGATGAAACTTACTTATAAATGATTTTAAACTGTATACAAGGAGTATTGTTATGAAAATTACAAATGTAGAGTTAATGCCTCATTTAACACATGAAGTTGTAGAAGGAATTACCAAATTCCAACTGGATTCTTACTTGATTGCGCTTGAAGGATGGCGTAGAGGATTAAAATTAACCTGGTATAAAGATGAAACAAGTTTGTGCAAAATGCATAGAGCGGGCGGAAGCACATCTGGTAAATTCTTCACTTTAAAATCAGAAACCAGGGAACATGATTTTTTCCGATCCAGAGGGGATTTGGTTTCAAATAAAGCTGTGACAATCTGTCAGAAAAAAGAGGAAACTAAAGTTTTCCTTTCGAAAAGTGATGTACCTATACCGATTGGAGAAATTTTTGACAGGGATGATGAGCAAGAAATATTCAGTTATGCTGAAAAAATACATTTTCCCATTATTATAAAACCAACTAGTGGCAGTATGGGCAGAGGAGTTTATACAAATATAAACTCTATAGATGAACTGAAGAATGCTCTCGAAGATTTTAAAAAGAGATATAAATATAAAAGTATAATTGTAGAAAAACATTATTTTGGTCAAGAGTACCGTATTTATGTTGTTGGGGATAAAGTGATTGGTGCAACAAACAGAGTTCCCGCAAACATAGAGGGAGACGGTAAAAGTACTGTGCATGAATTAATTAAAAATAAAAATGAAATGAGAAAAGCAAACCCTTATCTTGCTCCTAAACCTATGAAGATTGACTATGAAATCAGAAACTCTTTGAAGAATAATGGTTTATCTTTAGAGAGTATTTTATCAAAAAATGAGATTTTATCTTTAAGGGAAAAAAGTAACCTTTCTACAGGTGGAGATCCTTTGGAAGCCACAGATGAATTAACTGAAGAAGTTAAACAGATTGCGGTGGACGCTTTAAAAGCACTGCCTTCAATACCTCATGCAGGCGTCGATATAATCGTTGATCCTGAAGATAACACAAAAGGGGTCGTGCTAGAGGCAAATGCCACTGCAGAAATCGCATTCCATATGTTCCCATGGGAAGGTAATCCTAAAGACGTACCTAGAGCTATCATTGATTATTATTTTCCTGAAACAAAAGATAATCAAAGGTCACTTTCTTATTTTGATTATAAGAGTATTTTAGCACCCTTAAATACTTGGGCGGCTGACAGTGTCACTGTTTCTCCTGTTTCACAAGAAAAATTACATGGTAAGCAATACAATGTTGTTGGTAAAGTTCAAAAAGTAGGTTATATGAACTATATAAGAAGACAGGCGTTGAAAAAAGGACTTTATGGACACTCTTTGAAACGTGACAGCAATGAAATTGAAATTTTTTTAGTTGGTTCAGAACAAAGTGAGTTAGATGACTTTATCGATATTTGTTATAAAGGTTCAAAAAAGTCTAAAGTTGATTATGTAAAAGAAAAGGATATAAATATAGAAAATAAACCATTTAAAATAGGTTTTGAAGTTATTACTGAGTAAATATTATATCTCAAAAAATACTATTGATGATGGTAAGGAGTTATGAAATCATGAGAGTCGGAATGATGACAAGTTTTAGCAAACCCAAAGAATTAGTAAAGATAACTTCTCTAATAAGTAAGAATTACGGTATAGAAATAGTATATTTTAGACCGAAAGATGTCAATATGGAAAAAGCAACAGTTAATGGGCAAATATATATAAATAATGAATGGATAGAAACAGAAACAGAAATACCTCCTTTTATAGATATCTCACCGCAACTCTTCAGAAAGAAGAATAGACAAGTGACAGAATATCTAAAAAGAAAGACATTTTTATCAGATGATAGAAAAAATGAATTGAAGAAAAGAGCTTTACAGGAAAAGTTGAGTGACGATTCAAAGTACTCACATTTAGTTTTACCTACATTTAGAGTAACTAGCTATGAGGATTTAAAAAAACGACTGGACAATTTTAATAAAGTAGTACTCAAGCCTTCTGGTGGGATTCAAGGCAAAAGAATTTATGTTTTGGAAAAAAAAGAGCAAGAATATTTAATAGGTTACAGAAGAGAAGAGAAATATATCGGTGAAGAAGAACTGAGAAATTTCTTTGATGATATATTAATGAATAGTGGCTATTTAGTCCAAAAATATGTGAGCTCAAGAACAGCTCAAGGTGATCCATTTGATTGTAGAATTCATGTTGAGAAAAACGGTAATGGTGAGTGGGAAAGTGCTAGAAATTACATCCGAATCGGTATCGGCCAAAAAATAATATCTAACGTGAATCAAGGTGGAGGTATTGCAGATATCAAACAATTTCTTAAAGCAAACTTCAACGATAAATGGGAAAAAATAAACAAAGAAATAGATAGGCTGGCTGTGACTTTACCTTATAAAGTAGAAGAGTTAAGGGGCACGCATTTGATGTCTCTCGGTATAGATGTGGGCATCGGTAAGAATGGAGAACTATACGTTTTTGAAGTTAATGATGGACCTGCAACTGCTGCAGTTATTTCAGAAGTTGCATATTTAAGGAGTAATTATTTTAAATATGTTCTCACACATGAGCTTGGCTACGACTTGGATAGAAATCAAACAGGTCAAAAAAAAGACAAGGAAATTCTTGATAATAAAGATTACAGAAAAGAGTACAATAAAATTAAACAGAGTACTTCTTGGCGTGTAACAGCGCCATTAAGAAAACTCGGGAGTTTAAGCAAAAAACTTAAGAAAAAATAAATTATATTACTTTAATTTGCAAAAACGTCTCCCTACTGTAGTGTGCAGAGACGTTTTTCATTATCTCTGTATTAGTAAGTATGAAGTGAATTAATGGAGTAGAGAAGATTATGAATACATCTAACGACATCCTTATAAATTGATTTCATCGAGGTATCTTCTATACACTCTAGTGTATCAAAATATTTAATCACTCATTTATAATGAAGTTCAATTATCTGCTTTAAAAGAGGGTAGGCATAAATTGTAGAATTAATATTGATAAGCGGCGTTTATGATATTTCATCACTGGAAAAAGAGGAGACTTGTTATGACGTTAAAAGAACTTGATTTTACAAAAGATATTATGCTGAATCACCCTACGGAAGCCCAGGGTCCGAGCATAAGCATGTACAGGATGGC
>Ga0079226_10001580_pt1 | contig 17474 bp, 9 predicted proteins | sample Poulit2014_FD_76345 | JGI IMG/M metagenome (GOLD analysis project Ga0079226, IMG submission 76345) | Agricultural soil microbial communities from Georgia to study Nitrogen management - Poultry litter 2014 | ecosystem: Environmental > Terrestrial > Soil > Agricultural land | place: USA: Georgia...
ACCCCGCCACGCACCTGAAATTGTGGAAAATGCGTTTTTCGTGTGCGCGGGATTCCGCCACGCACCTGAAATCGAGTGAAAAGTAGTTTTCGTGTGCGCGGGACCCCGCCACGCACCTGAAATCGTGGAAAATGTGCTTTTCATGTGCGCAGGACCCCGCCACACCCTTCAATTAGGAAGCAAAGGCTATTTTGCCCGAGAAACTTATCTTCCGACTCAATAAAATTATTTAAGAAACAGAAAAAAACTGTTATGCTAGCAATACAAGAACTCACACTCACCACAATAAAATCAAAGAAGGTGAAAATATGCAGCAAGAAAATAAAGAAATTTACGAAGTGATTGATTATTGGAAAGAAAACAGTCTATTTAAGGACCGGGGGATTATTTGGACAGAGGAACCAATCTGGTCGAATGAAAACTTACACCGTTTTCGAGCCGCCTATATTGAAAAACCAGACACATCAGCCAACACATTTTATAACAAATTAGAAATGCAATTAGCCGGTGAGGGAGAGCTTGTCTACAAATTAGTAATCGAAATGCTGTTCCTATATTATCTCGTACCGAAAGCGACCCTTTACGAGACGAAAATAAACAATATACAAATGGTCGCCAATTGGGGCAACATTGAAATCGACTTAGATCAACCGATTTTTAACGCCCTGAAAGAAGGACTCATCTTTACTGGCATGGGTTATAACTCGCAAATTAACTTTGAACTAACCTTTATCCATCATTTAGCCGAACGCATAAAACGTTACACAGAAAAGGAACGGAAAGCTATCTTACAATCACCAACGAAGTTAAAAAAAGAATTCCAAATCGCCCGAGAACCAATCGATCGGAAGGTCCAAATGTACAATATACTGCTCCATCTTTTAATACCGAATTATTTCGAGCTGATTGCAAGCTGGACCGATAAAGATAAGATTATCAAGACCTTCAACTACTTGATTGAAGACGAATCGCTCACCGACCGCGATGCAAAAATTTATATTATTAAAGAAAAACTAAAAGAAGATTACGAGGATGAGGAAATTAACTTTTACTTAACAGAAGAAATAAGAGAGCTTTGGAAGCCGGAAGAAAAGAAAACCAACTACTTCTGGCAAAACTGTCACCCAAATGAACATAAACAAAAAGAAGGAATCATCAGTCAAGCGTATAAAGACGGATCCCGCCGAAAGCAACACTCAGCCTATACGAAAATTGACCAAGGGGATGAGGTAATCTTTTTCGAAATCGCTCCCGTACAAGCGATTACAGCCTTCGGTAAAGTAAGGAAAATCGAACACGAACAAGGAAATAAAACAATCTACTACGATGTAACGGAAGTCGTCGAGCCGATCCCGTGGGAGGAAATAGCATCTCAACCCGAATTAGCTTCTAGTAGCGTCGTCCGGGCAAATAATCACGGTGCCACCCTCTTTGAACTAAAAGAACAACATTACAACACCTTATACAATTGGTATAAAGAGGACGTTACTGACGAAGCGACTGAAGAAGCAAAAGAAGGAGCAAACCTTGAAAGAATCGACATCACTCAAAGCTTACAACCAAAAGACTTCGACCTAATCTTTGAAAATGAAGATATATTATTTAACCAAATTACAACAGCCCTTAAAAAAGGCGACCATATTATCTTTACCGGACCACCAGGAACCGGAAAATCAAAATTAGCAAAACTCATCTGCCAAGCCTATAATGTCGACGCAAAAATGGTCACCGCTTCATCTAACTGGTCGACTTACGATACAATCGGTGGTTATCGACCAGATAGAAGTGGGGAGCTATACTTTGATCCAGGCATCTTCCTAGAAGCGGTAAAAGATAGCAGGACCAACAGCCAGAAAAACGAATGGATCATCGTCGATGAACTAAACCGAGCCGATATCGATAAAGCCTTCGGATCCTTATTCTCAGTTCTAACTGGAGATACGGTCACGCTACCCTTTGAAGCAAACAACGGCAAAAAGATTGAAATCGCCCTTGAAGAAAAAGAAACACAACTCGAAGAACATCGCTATATCATCCCAAAGGATTGGCGAATGATAGCGACAATTAATACCGTCGATAAGGCCTCACTCTTTGAAATGAGTTACGCCTTTATGCGTCGCTTTGCCTTTATTCCTGTCAGCATACCTAAGACGATTAACGTCATGTTAATCAAACGCTACTTAGACGTTTGGAAGATGGCCAACTACCCTTACCCGGAAGAATTAACAAAGCTTTGGAAGCTAATTAATGAATATCGAAAAATTGGCCCAGCAATCATCGCAGATATTGCAAAATATACAAGCTATGAAGGAGACTTTACATCAGCGATTATTTTATACGTCTTGCCACAATTTGAAGGAATCGCAAGCCACCGAATCGAACAATTTGTTCAATCTTTAAGCCAATGGCCGGATCTATTTCCAGATATTTCACCGATCTTAGATTTCGTCGAAGACTTTTTCCAACAAGGTGACTTCTAATGCCAAATCAAGAAAAAATAATCGAAGAAATCGCAAGCTATTTACATACTTACGTAAAAGAAGGCTATGTCCGATTCGACTCCTTCTCAAAGAAGATTCATCCGAATATTAACCGATTCGAAGATTTATTTAGCCTTCGCTTTTTATTACATGAAGATACAAAGAGCTTCGTTCAAGAACTACCAAAACTCATTCGCAACTTTAAAACAATTACAAGGACAAAACAGCTAGCCAATCGAGCAGAAATCCGAGGAGCGATCGACTGGCCCGAGACGATTCGGACCCGTCTACAGACAAATTACAAGGACAAATTAACCTTCGTAACTAACGAGACTTTCCGCTCCTTCGACACCCAGGAAAATCTCGTCCTAAAAAACTTACTCGTGCTTTTACAAAATGAATTGTATCACAATCCTTATGTGACGAAGTTTTTAGACAGAGCCTGGTTTCAAGACTGGAAAAGCTTACGCCAGCCGGTAGATAAGATCCTAAGGGAAAATATTTACTTACAAAGAGTACCGGAAGCGCCCTTATCGGTACGAAGTATTAAAAATACTATGAAACATCGAAACCCCTTATATCGAAGAGCAGCCCACTTGCTAGATCGTTACTTACGATTTAAACGAGGGGACTTCGAACAAGAAGAGTACGAACAGTTATTACGAGAGACCTTCATACTACCAAAGGAAGAAGACGTCCTCTTCGAACTTTATTGGGCTATTCAAATAATCAAAGCAAACACTGATGAAAGCACCCTATATTTAATGGACGGAAGTGACAATATGATTGCTAGCTGGGAAAAGGGAGACTATTACTATACGCTTTATCACGATTCAACCGGACCAAGGGATTTATCCTTTCAAACTTATGCCGATGAGTTAAAAAGCAAGGATAATAAATACATCCAACAACTACATAAATCTTTCGAGCAGACGAATCAGTATGCAGAAATTTTTTTCAACCGACCAAGGACAAAGCTATACCGCCAAGGCCGGCCCGATCTTATCTTAACCGTGCGACATAAAGAAACAAATGAAATTGAGAAAATCATGATCGGTGAAGTAAAACATACGACTAACATAAACTACGCCCTCCGTGGTCTCGAAGAGCTGAGCGATTATATCCATCTCGTGAAATATAAGGGAGAATATGCCTACGGACAGATTCCTGTCAAAGGGCTTTTATGTCTAGGAGAGATTGAAGGACAAGAGGATATAGAGCAAGGAGGAGAAAAGGAGATTATCCAAATCGTCACACCCACAAATAAGAAAGGCTTGAAGTTTGATCATCTTTGATTGAAAAGATAAAAATCAATCGAGTGGATGAATCGAATGAGACTGGCCGTGAATGATGGTCAGTCTTTTACTTTTTGAGACGAGATTTAGAGAAGCTACCATCTCTCTGGGTAAAGACCGATTACGCCAGCAAAAAGTTAAAATCTTACTATTAACTATAAAATATCCGCAAAACATGCAATTTGTCATAAATATGGTAGAATTAAGGTGCAATTGTACTAGTAAAAGTCAATTTTCAATATGTAGGGAGTTATACTCATGTCTGGAAAACTAATACGCTTATTTTTAGTAGATGGGACCCCGAATGGAATTAGAACAGTAGAACTATCTAATATGACAATCTTTACAACAATTTTCCCAAGAACAAAGTTAAAAGACTTTATCCTGAGAAAAGAATCAAACAAACCTGGATGTTATATCTTAATCGGTGAAGATGAAAAAACAGGACTAACAAAATTATATATCGGTGAAGGGGAGGTTGTTAAAGACCGTCTTCGCCAGCATGCCACTGGTGCAAGCCAGAAGGAATTTTGGAACGAAGCCATCGTCTTTACCTCCAAAGATGATTACATAACGAAAACCCAGATCCAGTACCTAGAAGCCAAGCTATATGAATTGGCAGAAGAAGCAGAAGAGGTGCAATTAGAGAATAATAAGAAGCCAACCCCTCCCGAACTCTCGGAGGTCGATACGGCTGAAATGAAACAATTCCTAGACGTTATTAAATTAATTTTATCCTCCATCGGGATTACGATATTAGAAACGAAAAAACAAAGCATACAGCAGGAGGAAAAACAGGAAGAAATCTTCACCTTTACGATTAAAGGAGCAAGGGGAAGAATGAAAATTGAAGACGATCGCTATGTCGTCTTAAAGGGCTCAACCGCTATAATTGAAGATCGCCCCTCAGCTAGCCAGCCTATCCGCAAGATGCGGAGGAAATTGCTAGAGGAAAAAGTAACGGAACTTAACGAAGACCAAAGCTTCTATGTCTTTAAAGAGAACTATGCCTTCAATAGCCCTAGCTATGCAGCCGCAGCAATCTCGGGTGGAGAAGAAAACGGACGGGCCGTTTGGAAATATAAGGGTAAGTCTATTAACGAGATTGAGGCGGAGGAGATCCAGACCAAGGAAGATGAGTAAACTGCCTTGAAAAAAAGATATGCAACTATTGGACGGATCATGATTTTATATATTCTAGAAACTCCCTCTAAGTAAGATTTGCTTAGGGGATTTGTTTAGCTGGGCTTATAGAAGCTTTAGCGATTGCATTAACCAAAACTGAGTTTCTTCTATCTCAGTGTCAAGTTTCTAATGTCGTAAGCCTCCTTCAGAGAATTGATTAGAAGCAATTACAGAGGCAAGACTAGGGAACAACTGCAGAGAAATTAGAGATAGATTGGTGAGATAGAGGGGTAGAAAGAATAAAAAATACCTAAGAATTCTTAGATTTTAAATATACTTGGTAAAAAGGAGAAGTCATCGTATGCTTACATCAGAAGATATTAAGAGAAGATTATGGGAAGGAGCTAATAGTTTAAGAGGCTCCATGGATGCTAGTCGTTACAAGGACTATATGTTAGGACTCATGTTTTATAAGTTTTTAAGCGATAAAACTTTAGATGCCTTTAAAAGTGCAAGTGGTGCTAGAGGAACAGAAGAAGAAATCTTTGAACAATATGAAGAGGCTTATGCTCAATACGGACAAGAAGTTATTAAACTTATTGATGAATCCTTAGAGTATCATGTATTACCCCAATATTTATATCAGAGCTGGTTGAGAGATATCCGGGAAGGAAACTTTGAACTTGAAAAGGTGACAGAGAGTCTTCAAGCCTTTGAAAGAACAGCCGTGACAACGGGAGATGCAGACGATTTTAAGGGATTATTCTCAAGTTCTACCATCGATTTCAATGATACGGCCTTAGGTAGTAACTTAAATGCCAGAAGTAAAAATGTACGTAAATTAATCGAATTATTTGCTGACTTAGATATGGTTGCCTTACAAAAAGGAGACGTCTTAGGAGATGCCTATGAATATTTAATTGGCCAGTTTGCCATGGAATCTGGTAAGAAGGCTGGGGAATTCTATACGCCACGACAAGTAAGTGAAGTCATGGCCCAAATTATTGCTAAATCAACTAAAGTAGAGTCGATTTATGACCCAACGGTTGGATCGGGATCCCTACTCTTAACAGTCAGTAAACATTTATCAGTAGATGAACAAAAATTATTGCATTATTACGGCCAGGAAAAAAATACAGCTACATATAATTTAACGCGAATGAACTTACTTTTACATGGTGTCAAACCAGCAAATATGACGATTAGAAATGGAGATACCTTAGCAGAAGATTGGCCAGAAGATCCAGAGCGTCCCAACCAAGGGGTTCAGTTTGATGCTGTCGTGATGAACCCACCTTACTCCTTAAAAAATTGGAACCAAGAGAACTTGAAAGTAACCGACCCACGCTTTGAACTGGCAGGGGTTTTACCACCAAATTCAAAGGGGGATTATGCCTTTTTACTTCATGGTCTATACCATCTAGGCCAAGAAGGAACCATGGCTATCGTTCTTCCTCATGGAGTTCTCTTTAGAGGAGGAGCGGAAGGTGAGATTCGTAAACGTCTACTAGATAAGAACTTCATCGATGCTGTCATCGGACTTCCGGATAAGCTATTTACGAATACAGGCATCCCTGTAACTGTGATCATCTTGAAAAAGAATCGTCCTTTAAATGAACCAGTCTTAATCATCGATGCATCGAAATCCTTTGTAAAAGAAGGAAAGCAACATGTCCTTCAAGAAAAGGACATCGCTAAAATCGTTGATACATATTTAAATCGGACAGAGGAAGCGGGCTATAGTCATCGTGCAACAATGGAAGAGATTATTGAAAATGAATACAACTTAAATATTCCTAGATATATTGAGACAATTGAGGAAGACTTTGTCCATGACGTAGATGCCCACTTATATGGTGGCATTCCTCTCTATCAAGTGGAAAGCCTAACTGTCTTAAATGACTTAGTAAAGGATCTATTACTAGATGCCTGTGATGAGATCAGACCTGGCTATGTAGAGCTAAATCGAACGATCGAAGATTTAACAAAGGATGTCTTAGCCCACGAAAGGGTAAAAGCAGAGATAGACAAGCTCTTTCAAGCCTTGGATCAATATAGAATGAACTATTGGGAAAAATTAAAGACTATTTCCAATGTAGAAGAAGTTTCTTCCTTAAGAGAGGCGATGCTAACAGATTTGAAAGATTTACTAAGTGATTTTAAGCATATTGATACTTATGCAGGTTACCAGATTATTGCTGAACTTTGGGAAGAAAAGTTAACTGAGGACACGGAGAAAATTGCAAATAGTGACTTTTACACCGTTGCTAAAATGCGGGAGCCAAATCTCGTCGAAAAAGGTTCCGGCAGTAATCGACGAACCGTGCAGGAAGGCTGGATTGGTGCCATTGTACCGAATGAACTGATTAAACTCCATCTCTTTTCAGAAGACCTTCAAGCTCTAGAAGAAAAGGAAGAGAAACTAACGGCTATTGATAGTGAGATCGCTGAACTTGTTGAAGCGACAAAAGTAGAAGAAAGTGAAGAAGCTGATGCTTTAGGAGATGCCTTAAATAAAAATGAAACGAACTTTACTCTTACTGCAGTCCGGTCTGAGTTAAAGACCTTTGAAGAAGACTCTGAAGAATATAAGCTCCTGAAAAAGGTAGAAGGTCTCTTAACAGAGCGAAATGCCTTAAACCGTGTCATTAAGGAAGAAGAGAAGGCTTTAAATGAAGCAGTGGAGGATAAGATAGAGAAATTAACCAATGAAGAAATCGATCAAATTATGTTTGATAAATGGTTTGGAAATTTAAAAGAAACAATGCAAGCACTAATTGAAGAACCATTAAAAAATGAACTTGACCAATTAAAAGCTTTACAAGACCGTTATGCCGACACCTTAGAATCCATTGACCAAGAAAGTAAAGAGCTAGAAGCAGAATTTAATGCAATGGTGGCAGAACTGGTGGTGACAGAGTAATGGAAGAAAAGAGATTAGTACCGAAGAGGAGATTTAAAGATTATCTCGAAAATTGGAAATTAAAAAAAATTTCTGATGTTGGTGAAATAATTGGGGGTGGTACTCCTAACACGGCAATAAAAGAATACTGGAATGGGAGCATTAATTGGTTTTCTCCAACAGAAATAGGTGATAAACCATATGTTTTTGAAAGTCAAAAGAAAATTACAGAATTAGGATTACAATACAGTTCAGCAAAAGTATTACCAGCTCAAAAAACAGTTTTGTTTACTTCTAGAGCAGGTATAGGAGATATGGCTATTTTAGCAAAGGATGCAGCTACAAACCAAGGCTTTCAATCAATAGTAGTTAAAGAAGATAGTGATGTTTATTTTATTTATTCAATGGGATTTAAAATCAAAGAATATGCATTGAAAAATGCTTCGGGTTCAACTTTCTTGGAGATATCTGGAAAAGAATTATCAAAAGCTCCTGTAGTCGTTCCAGAAGTGAAAGAACAAGAAAAAATCGGTCAGTTTTTTAAGGTGTTGGATAAGCGAATTGTGAATCAGGAGAAAAAGATTGCAAAAGTAAAGGCCTTAAAAGAAGCCTACTTAACGGAGATGTTCCCCCAGGAAGGCGAAACCGTTCCCAAACGACGTTTTAAAGGGTTTAAGGGGGAGTGGAATAATGATATCTTAGGAAATATATTGGATTATGAACAACCAACTAACTATATTGTTGAATCAGATCAATATAATGAAAGTTATCCGACTCCTGTTTTAACTGCTGGGCAAAGCTTTATATTAGGTTATACAAACGAAAAAGTAGGTATTAAGAAAGCTAATGATAATAATCCTGTTATTATATTTGATGACTTTACTACTGGTTCACACTATGTAAATTTTCCTTTTAAAGTAAAGAGTTCAGCATTAAAGATATTAAGCGCAAAAATAGAAAAGGTATTACCATACTTTAGTTATTTACTTTTGGAGAATCTTAAATATGAACCAGAAAGTCATGAACGTCATTGGATTTCAATATACTCTCATTTTAATATACTGTTACCAACTATAGAGGAACAAGAGAAAATATGTACATTTTTTAAAAATATAGATAACCAAATCGAAGCGGAAGAAGCGAAGCTAGAAAAGCTCAAGCAAATGAAGGAAGCCTATTTGGAAGAGATGTTTGTCTAGGGAGGGGAATAAGATGAGCGATGGTAGAAAAAACGCTACGGAACGAAAATTTCAAGAAAAGTTTGTTCAAAAGCTTACTCAATATAAATGGCAGGCCCCTGACGACCTTGATGGAAATAAACAAAGGGTAACCGTTCAAGACCTTGTCAACCATTGGCGAAAGGAACTCAATCGCTTAAATGTCGATGTCCTTGAAGGGGTTGAATTAACCGATAATGAATTTAAACAGGTGATGTCAAAGGTTAATGCTATTGAGAATTCCTATGAAGCAGCAAAGCTTCTAGCAATGGAACAATCGACCGGTAAAATCGATGGGATCTACCGGGACCCCCATCCACAAGTTACTCGTGAACAAATGACGTTAACGATTTTTCGGAAAGCCCAAGTAAGTGGAGGTGAATCAAGTTATAAGATTGCCCGGGAGGTAGAGACACCAAATGGAAACCGGTTCGATATCGTTCTCCTTATTAACGGTCTCCCCCTTATTAATATTGAACAAAAGCGAACGGATAAATCCCTTAAAGAAGCCTTTCATCAATTTAAACGTTATTATGCAGCAGGAGAATATGTGAATAACTTTATGGCTTTTTCGCAAATGATGGTAATAACCTCAGAAGTGGCAACTAGGTATTTTGCAACTCCTAAATCTTTAAAGGCCTTTAATCCAAGTTTCGTCTTTCACTGGGCCGATCGCAATAATAAGCCAGTCAATCATTGGGAGGATGTTATCGACCAATTTCTAATGATTCCGATGGCCCATCAAATGGTAGGGGATTATTTAGTCATAGATGAGGCAAAAGATGAAGAGAACCGTAAACATATGCTACTTCGACCTTATCAAGTCCACGCCCTTCAAGCGATTGAAGGGGCAGCCCTTGGCTGGGGCAGTGAAGACCGCATTCCAACCGGTGGTTATGTATGGCATACAACCGGTTCAGGGAAGACTATTACAAGTTTTAAGACAGCCCTCTTCTTATCGACGAGGGGAGATTTTGACAAGGTTATCTTTCTAGTTGACAGAAGGGAACTTGATAACCGGACAAGTGAAAGCTTTAAGGCTTATGCTCACTATGAATCTGTCACAGTCGATGATACGAGCCATACCTATGAACTTCGGAAACTTTTAATGTCATCGATGAATGGTATCGTTGTAACGACTACTTTCAAGTTAAACAATCTAGTTAAAGAAATGATCGAAGGAAAAGACGATCGATTAAAGGACAAAAAGTTTGTCTTCATTATCGATGAAGCCCACCGGACGACTATGGGAGAAATGATGGTTACAATTAAAAGCTATTTCCGAAAGAATAGTCTCTTTTACGGCTTTACAGGGACTCCTTTATTCGATGAGAACCGAGTAAAAGGAATGATAAATGAATTTAGTGAACAAATTAATACGACTGAAAAACTCTTCGGTCCTCAACTTCATCGATATACGATTGATGAAGCCATCAGAGATAAAAACGTTTTAGGCTTTCATGTTGACTATATTAATACGGGAGAATTTGAAAGTTATGAATCCCTAAGAGAAGAGCTTATTGAAGCAAGACTAGTAGAACAAGCAGGAAAGTCTAAACGTGAAATAGAGCGTGCAGTCTATGAATTATCTGAGTTAGAAGTTGAGAGGGAAGCCAAACGTCGGAAAATCTTATACTACAAGGATGAAACGCATATTCCAAGAGTTGTAGAGGAGATTTTAAATAATTGGGATGCCCAGTCTCATCAGAAGAAGTTCAATGCGATCTTAACAGTTGGATATAAAGAACGGGTTATTGCCTACTATCAAGAATTTAAAAATCAACTAGCTGAACGAGACGATCTCAAGATTAATGTAGCGATGACCTTTAGTTTCGGATCAGATGCAGATGAATCACCAACAGATCCAGCCATCATTCGTCAGATGTTTAAAGATTATGCTGATTTTACCGGTGTAGAATATGTGCATGGAGATAGTAAGCATGGGGAACAGGCCTATTATGAAGATGTGGTCGAACGAGCAACCCGTGGAGGAAGTGGTCGAAATCCGCGAAATATTGACTTAGTTATCGTGGCAGACCAGCTATTAACAGGCTATGACTCAAAATATATTAATACCTTGTATGTCGATAGAACCTTGAGGTTACAAACATTAATTCAAGCTTATTCCCGTACCAACCGAGTATACGGAAAGGATAAGGAGTTCGGCTCTATTGTAAACTTTCAATTCCCACGAATTACAGAACAAATGGTCAATGATGCCCTAATTCTCTATGGAAGTGGTGGCAAAAACAGCCCCGCACTTGTTGAACCATATAAACAGGCGGTCGATAAACTAAGAAATCGTATAGAAGAATTAAAAGCTACTCTACTTGATCCTACTGAATGGCAAGATCTTGAATCCAACGAAGAAGCGAAAAAAGAATTTATCGAAGTGTTTAAAGAAGCGAATAATCAACTTAATACTGTCCGGCAATATTATGAATTTGAATGGGATGACGAGGCTTTTGGAATTACAGAGGATCAATGGATGCGTTATACTGGAGCTTATCAAAACATAAGAAGAGACGAAAAAATTGAAGATGAAGAATTGCCAGTCATGCCATTAAGTGAAGCCAAGCTTGTTGGTACCCAAAAAATAGATGCTCATTATATCATTCAGTTGATAGATGAAAAATCTCAATCAACTCAAGGTAAACAAACTGTTGATACCGAGACATTACGACTAATCTATCATTATATTAAAGAATTAAGTAATTTAGGTGAACACGACCAAGCTGAATTACTGAAACAATTCGTACAAGAGGAAGTAGAGCCCGGTCACTTAGAAAGTAATGTCCATATCGATGATGCCTTTGAAGAATGGAAGGCTAACAAGCTACGGAAGGAGGTATATGAACTTTCTCAAGATTGGGGATTTGATGAGGTGATTTTTTCACAAGCAGTAGAAGTTTATAGTGTGTCAAAACCAGATGATGTACCTTTCAGAAAAGAAATAATTGATTCTGTAGACTTAGAAAAAGTTAAAAACCCCCAAGGTGAAAACAAGTTGCAACATAACATAATGTTTAACAATGTGCTACCAGAGTTGATTGCAGATTTAAAAAGAAAATATAAAGTATAGGGACGAATTGAATTCATTTTCAGCTAAAAAAGATAAGTCTAAAACTACAATCAATCACAGAACAACTTAGAAGTAACATCTATGTACCTAGTGATTAATAAAAACTAGAACCTCACTTCGATAAGTTGGACAAAACAAAATAACAGACATGCAAGCAACAGCCAACTAGAGAAGTAGTTGGCTGTTTTTTAGTTTAAGGAGGTAAAAGTATGAATTTAGAAAAAATTAAAATTAGGAATTTTAGGCAATTTAAAAATGATGAAATTAATTTTAATTCTAATCTGACAGTTATAGCTGGAAGTAATAATAGTGGTAAGACGTCCATTTTATTTGACGGTTACAACTATTTATCTTATTTATAAAATTCCATGATTTATTATTTTAAGAAGGAGGAGTGTAACAGTTTGGATCGAGCTTCTTATAAAAGAATAATTATTACAACTATTATAATTTTTTTAATTGGTTGGCTAGGTAACTTCATTATAGAAGATTATGGACCATCTTTCTTATTAATTAGTATAAATAGAGTATCAGTTTTAACTACTGAAATTTGGCAAGTTCAAGCACTTTTAACAACAATAGTGATAGCGATAAATGCTTTATCATTAGGTTTTTTAAACAAAAAAGTATATGGTTATAATGTTTTAGACTATTTGTTTACCAGAAAAAAGCTGGTGGTTTTTTATCATCAAACTGATTTGATTATAATCATGTTTTGGTTAATTATGATCAATTATTTTTTTGTTGTTTATGATATATTGTTTGGTTCGTTATTTTTACTTTTCATTACAGTTATTTTAATTACTTTAATCTTATCTGAGACAATGAAATTATTGACACAATTTAAAAAGATTGAAAATGAAATAAGGGATTATGTGAAAAAGCTTTTTGAAGAAGAAAATAAGGATGATTTAAGACTAGAAATTATAAATAATATTAAAGAACATAATGAATTGGCTAATAGAAATAACGAAGTAGATACAGTTGAAAAAAATGTGGACTTAGCTTTAGAACTTAGTTTATTCTCTTATAATCAAGAAAAAGAACAACAATCAGAAATATTAAATTCAGTCCAAGAATTACTTATTCATATTCTTAATTTATTTATGCAAAGGAAAAATTTAAGTGATGCAATAAATTTAGGTTACAAACTAATTAAGTTTACTAGGAATAATAAATTAGAGACAAAAATCGAAAAAGAATTCTTTAGTTTTTATTTTGAACAGATAGGAAATATAAAATACTTTACAAAAGAAATGAGATCAAGTATCTACAGAATTTTAAGTGTAATTCATGAATCTATTATAAGGTTACAGGAAGACGAAAATAAAGATGAATTACAGTATGAAATTTTTACTTTAGGAAATATAGTTGCTACAACATATTCAATAATGAATAAAAATGATAATCTCAGTAAAGCGGATAAACATAAGTTCTTTATAGTTTTACGTGATTTTGTACGATTTAATCATCCAAAAGGTAAGAAGTATTATTATTTAATGTTTTTATTAAGAAGAATAATTCATGAAAAAGATATCGATAGCTTTGAGTATTTTAAGAATTATATTCATTTTGGAAATAAAGAAGAAGAGAAAGTTCGCTTAACATTAAATATATATTTATATTATTTAGCATATCAAGAGTCCCAAGTTATCAATAGTGATTATCGGGTTTTCTATAAATATAGAAAGGTTTTTAACATGGGTTTTTATTTAAATGGGCCTATTAATAGTGTTTGGGAACTAATATATTATGAAGAATTAAATGAATGGGAAGTATTTCCTGAAGGTTTTGTTTTTAAAGAAATAACAATGGAACGAGTAATAATAGATTATTTAATATTATTAGAATTGAAAACCAATCAAGAGTTAATGCACTTTGTTGAAGACAATGATATTGAAAGGTTTATCATGGCTTTATCAGATAAGAAGCGTCTTAAAGCAATTGTGAAACAAGTAAACGATAATTTTGAAATTACGAAAAGAAGTATGGAACTAATTGAAGATAAGTTAGATTACTTATTAGAATACTTTAAACATAGATATCTAAGAAGAGAAATTAATAAATTAAGATCTATAGATATGAATCAAATAAATAATCAGATTGAAAATAAAATAATTGAAAACAATATCCTTGATAAAATTAAAAGCGAATCATTTATTCAATATTTTAATTTAAATGACAGGCTTGAGACAATGGAATATCGAGAATCAATTTATTGTCAATCCTATTTCTTTTTTGAAAATAAGATTGAAAACTATTTTTTTGATTTAGTTAAAGAGGTTTTAATTAAAATAATTAATCAAATGATTTTAGAATCGCTACAAAAAAATGTTTTATCTATAAATCGAAATCTTAAAAATAAATTACAATTACTTGAGTCTAAGTTAAATTCACAGCACACAACTGTAATGAGATCGTTAAATATGGACTATTTAAAGTATTTTGAGGAACAAGAGTATTATGATAAATATATCGATCGTGAAAGCAGCTTTAATATAATAGAAACAAGAAGCAATAATCAGTTTTGGTTTAACTTTACTGCTGAAAAAATTGATGTGAATTTAAAATCTATTTCTATAGAGGTTAAAAAAACTAGATAAATCAGAAATAGAAGAAAAACTAGAAGATATAAAAGTGGAAAACACTGAATATGAAGTGAATTTATTTAATGATTTAAAGGCCAGATTAAATAAGGAAGAGGCAGAAGAATACGTTAAGAGCCAATGGGTTAGAATAAATTTTAGTATTGAGCTTGGTGTAAGGGATAAAAATTCAATGAAAGGTTTATTGGTGTTATTTACAAATTAAAGGCAGTTATTTGAGTGAATGTTATTACTTATTAACCAGTTTCTGTATAGTGTAATCCCTAGCTTTCAATAAAAAAGTTGAACTTTTTTATTGAAAGCTTAATAAAGTAAGTATCAAGTCATACTTAAAGCAAGGATCCATCTTCCTTGCTTTTTCTTATATGTAATTTTATAAGGTATAATTGTTACTATAAAGATGATTTCATTTAGCCTAGGTCATTTCTAAAGAGATAGGAACGTGGGATGATAAAATCGATATTAGTCAGCTTTATTGATGAATTTCTTAATCAGAAGCTAGTAGTCCGTTTTAATCAACTATGAAAACGACGTAAAATGATGAACTTCTCTTGTGATAAATAGAATTCATTTATTGAAAAAGTAATGTACATTAGACATAAGATATCGAAGGACCTAAACCCAAGGCGTTAATCAGGATTTATATCGTAAAATTTGAATGCTTTAGCGTATAGAAATAGCGGGAAACGTAATTTCATGTGCCCGGGGGTTCGTCTCGCCCCTGAAATCGTGTGAAAGCGTGTTTTCGTGTGCGCAGGCCTCCGTCGCGCCCCTGAAATCGTGTGAAAGCTTGTTTTCGTGTGCGTAGGCCTCCGCCGCGCCCCTGAAATTGATGGAAAGTGCATTTTCGTGTGCGCAGGCCTCCGCCGCGTACCTGAAATCGTGTGAAAGCGTGTTTTCGTGTGCGCAGGCCTCCGCCTCGCACCTGAAATCGAGTGAAAAGCTGTTTTCGTGTGCGTAGGCCTCCGCCTCGCACCTGAAACTGATGAAAAGCGCATTTTCGTGTGCGCAGGCCCTCCCGCGCACCTGATACCTAGAAAGTTGATTTCCAGTGCTTTGTATTAATAAGTTTTTTCAATAGGAAAGCAAGGGGACATGCCCCTTGCTTCTTTTAATTTACAGTTGATTCTTTCAGGATTTTCCCTTTTCGATAGTCGAGTAGGTAGCCTAGGATGGCTACTATTAAGGTTGGGACTACCCAGCCTAGGCCGTTTCCATATAGAGGGAAGATCCCTAAGATACCCTCGATGGAAGCGATTTTTAGTTCGAAAAAGTCTAAGACACTATCGATGGCGAAGATGCTTGTCACAATCATGGAGAAGACATACATCTTCTTACTTTCACCGGTAAAGTGCTGGACTAATGATAGTAAAATTAAGACGATCGCAAAAGGATAAATAAAGACTAATAAAGGTGTTGCGATAGCTAAAATTGTATTTAAGCCTAGATTCGTAATAAGAAGTCCGATTAAGACGAAAACAAAAACGAACTGCTTGTAGGATAATTTAGGATAAATCTCATGAAAGAAACTAGCACAAGCATTGGTCAAGCCGACACAAGTAGTGAGACAGGCTAGTAAGACAATCGTACCGAAGAGTAAATTTCCCCCGACACTAAATAGCTGCCCCGTAGCTAAAACGAGGATCTCGGCACCATTATCGACTGGTTCGGTATAGGTCAGGACGCGGCCAATCCAACTAAGGGATAGGTAAACAATCGTCAAGCCGATTCCAGCAATAATTCCTGCATAGGTAGTACCCCGGATAAGGTCCTTTTTCTTCGATACGCCACTTGCTCTAAGTCCGTTAATAATGACGATCCCGAAGGCAAGGGCAGCAATAGCATCCATCGTGTAATAGCCTTCTAAAAAGCCACTTAAAAAGGGTGCGGTGGCAAAATTTTCAGTCGCTGGTTTTTCAGTATAGTTCAAGCTCGTAAAGGCTTTAACGAATAAGATAGCCAGCACTAGTAAGAGGGCGGGTGTAAGAATTTGTCCTAGGCGATCGATCATTTTTTTCTGATCGACACTTAAAAGGTAAGTCACGGCAAAAAAGCCAAGAGTAAATAAAAACAAGGTCAAGGAGCTTTCGACATCAAATACTTGCACAAAGCCTAATTCATAAGCAACACTCGCTGCCCGGGGAATTCCATAGAAGGCCCCGATTGATAGATAGACGATAATAGTAAAGATCAGTCCAAAGATAGGGTTCACCCTTTGTCCAATGGCCAAGAGTCCATTATTCGATAAGGATACCGAAATAACAGCGAGTAAGGGAATAAGTACAGCAGTTGAGATAAAACCGGCAATCGCTGGTAAGAAATTTTCACCCGATTCCATACCTAAGTAGGGTGGGAAGATTAAATTTCCCGCACCGAAAAATAGGGAAAATAACATAAAGCCTAGTAGTAATATGTTTTTCTTGTTCATTTGTAGTCCTCCATTATTTTGTTTCTTGCAATATCATGAATTTTAATTAGTGTTAGTGACTTAGTGAAGTAGAGCTAAGTCCCTTATCGAAATTATTTGAATATTATTGATGTATAAGCTACCTGACCCCTAATAACAAAAAAACTCGTCCCCTATAAAAAGGGACGAGTGTATACCCGTGTTACCACCCATATTCCGTTTGTTTCCAGAAAAAACGGCTCTACACTAAATAGTGTTGGTGAAAGAAATCACCAGCACTATTTTTATTAAAAAAAATAGAAAACAAGTGATTTCCCTTGTAGAATAAAAGGCGACGAAACCATTATCCAAGGGGGGAAA
>Ga0079226_10001581_pt1 | contig 17472 bp, 10 predicted proteins | sample Poulit2014_FD_76345 | JGI IMG/M metagenome (GOLD analysis project Ga0079226, IMG submission 76345) | Agricultural soil microbial communities from Georgia to study Nitrogen management - Poultry litter 2014 | ecosystem: Environmental > Terrestrial > Soil > Agricultural land | place: USA: Georgia...
ATATTATTTATTGTGACGATCAAACTATTTTTACAAATTCTAAGTTAGATTCAATCAACTTCTATTTTGATGAAAATGGCACCAAAGTTGGTACTACTGCTTCTAAGAAAAAACTTAAGCTCTTTGAAGAAGTAGCTAACAGCAAACCAATTTCAGTCTACCGTAGCAAATCTGCAACTTCTCAAGGTAAATTTAAAGGCAAATACAAACGTGTTTACTTCTTCCAAGCTCCATATTCAAAGACTGAACTTGAACGTTTATCCGGTATGATTGATATAAAGAATGCTTACTTGGCATTGATTTCTGATCAATTAGAGATTGACGGACATAAGCTAGATGACTTTGATGATGACTTAAAGAAGTTAAACAAGATTTACGATAAGTTCGTTAACAAATATGGCAGTATCAATCTTACGGTTAACAGCAGATTATTTGAAAAAGATAATCGCTTCCCACTTGTTGCAAGTTTGGAAGATCAAAAGATTAACCTTAAGACTGGTGATCCAGAATTTGTAAAAAGCATGGCTTTTAAGAAACCAATGGTTACGCCAGATTTGCAAATTGCTGATGTTAATAGTGCTGTTGATGCATTACTTACATCTATTTCAGAAGGCAGAGGCGTTGATTTCAGATTCATGCAAGCAATTTATCCAAAACACAATGAAGCTCAAATCAAAGAAGAATTAGGCGATCATATTCTTATTGATGTTCAACAATATGTCGAAAAACACGTTGTTGAATTTGTAACTAAAGAACAGTTTCTTTCTGGTGATGTAGTTACAAAGAAGGAAACTGTAGAGAAGTTGATTAGTCAAAAGGATGAAACTGCTGATTGGAAACACTATTTGGAATTAATCGAAAAAGTAATCCCAAAGCCACTAAGCATTTCAGATATTTCGTTTAAGCTAAGTTCAGCTTGGATTCCAGACGATGTTTTATCAAAGTTTGTTTTTGAAAACTTTGTATTAAATAGCGAGAAGGCTCCAAGTGTCGATTCCTACGGAAAAGACGATGTTGGTAATTGGATTATTCCAAACTATATTAGTCATACCATTAGAGGTAGACATATCTTTCCACATTTTCTTGGAGACATGGTAACTGTTCACAATGACCAAATGGGGCTTTCTATTGATGGGAATATTGCATTTAAGGGTAGTCAAATCTTTGACAATCTATTAAATTCAAATCAACCTATCATAAAGAAGATTGTTGATTATGATGCCAAAGGAAGACCTATTAGGAAAGTAGATGACACTGCTACCCAAAGTCTTCGTGATAAGGAAAAAGAAATGGAACAAGCCTTTAGAGATTTTGTCTTGGGGGATGTTCAAATTTCTAACGAATTGGAAGATACTTACAATTATGAATATAACCGTTTTGTGGAACGTAAGTATGATGGATCACACTTACACATTAATGGCTTAGCTAAAGGTTATGAATTACGTGACTATCAGAAGAATGCAGTTGAACGAATTATTGAAACTAAGCGTGCTTTATTAGCACATGAAGTAGGTACTGGCAAAACATTGACTATGATTTCTGCCGGATTCAAATTAAAAGAACTTGGCTTGATCAGTCGTCCATTATTTGTTGTACCAACTAACTTAGTTGCACAATTTGGTCAAGATATTCTTAAGTTCTATCCAACTAAGAAAGTTTTAATTGCTACTGGTAATGACTTTAAGAAAGAAAATCGTAGGAGATTCTTGGCTAGAATTATCACTCAAAATTATGATGCAATAGTAATTGGTCACTCGCAATTTGAGAAGATTCAAGTTAGCCCAGAATATGAAGCTCAATTCTTCCAAGATCAACTTAATGACTTATTAGACAACATTGAAGACATGAAGGACCAAGACTTTACAGTTAAAGGCTTGACAGCTCGTGCAGATGCTTTTGATAAGCATATTAAGGAGTTAAAATTCAAGGCTCAAGATACCTTTTTAACCTTTGAAGATTTGGGGGTTGATTTTCTCTTTGTTGATGAAGCACATAACTACAAAAATATTGCTCCGATAACAACTTTAGGTCAAATTAAAGGAATTAATTCTACTACTTCCAAGAGAGCATTCGATATGCAAATGAAGGTTAACTTGTTGCATGACAAGTACAACCAAACTCATGTTGTATTTGCTACTGGTACTCCAGTATCTAACTCAATCAGTGAATTATGGACGATGATGCAATACATTCAACCGGACGTATTGAAAAAGTTTGACATTGATAAGTTTGATAATTTTGCTGGTTCATTTGGTTTAATTGATGTTGATTTGGAATTAGACCCAACAGGTAGTCAATACAAACCAAGAAAACGTTTTGTTAAGTTCGTTAACTTGCCGGAATTAATGACAATTTACCGTACTACAGCAGATATTCAAATGGCTAATTCACTTAACCTAAAATTACCTACTGCAAAACGCTTTGTTATTACTAGTACATTGACCGATGCTCAAGAGGATTACCTTGATGAATTAATTGAACGTGCTGATGATGTAGCAAGCGGTTCTGTTGATCCAAAAGAAGATAACATGCTCAAGATCACCAATGACGCTCGTAAGATGACTGTAGATATGCGCTTAATTAGCGATGACTACGAAGATGAAGATTCTGAAAAACTTCAACAAGTAGTAGACAATGTTTACAGAATTTACAAGCGTACCAACTTCATTAAAGGTACACAAATGATCTTTTCTGATATTGGTACTCCAACTGCTTCTAAAGGATTCAACATTTATAGCCAAATCAAGCAAATGCTTATTGAAAAAGGTGTTCCTGCTGATGAAATTGCATTTATGCATGATGCTAAAAATGAAGATGCTAAGCTTGAACTTCAAAGAAAGATGAATGCCGGTGAAGTTAGAGTTTTGATTGGTTCTACTCAAAAGGGTGGTACCGGTTTAAACGTACAACTTCGTATGAAAGCAACTCACCATATTGATGTTCCGTGGAGACCTAGCGACATTATTCAAAGAAATGGTCGTTTGGTTCGTCAAGGCAACAAGTTCAAGCAAGTTGAAATTTATCACTATATTACTAAAGGATCATTTGATAACTACCTTTGGCAGATTCAAGAAAATAAGTTAAAGTACATTACTCAAGTTATGACTACTCGTTCTGCTATTCGTGCAATGCATGATGTAGACGATGATACATTAACTGCTGGTGACTTTAAGTCAATCGCAACAAGTAATCCATACTTGAAACTTAAGATGCAGGTTGATAACCGTGTAGCTATGCTTCATAATCAAAAACATGCCTTTGAACGTAACCGTTCAGCAAGACAAGAAAATATCAAGCAAGCTAAAATTAAACTTCCTGCAAAGAAGCAAGAGTTAGAGCAAGTCATGAAAGATGCTACCGATGAAGATGGTAATTTAATTGACTTTAGCAACCTACAAACTGTTGACTTCCGTTTCCCAGATGCTCCAGAAAGTTATGATAAGCCAAGTGAAGTAAACGCTAGATTATACAGTGCTATTAGAGAAAATTCTGACTACTGGTCAAACGAAAAGGATGAAGTAATTGCAACAATTGGTGGTTTTAGAGTTATTACACCTAAGAACATAACTATTGATTACAGAGGTAAAAGAGCTGGTTTGCTTATTCAAAAGAATACTGATTTAGCTTATTATGTATCCGTACCATTTAATTACTGGTTAAGAAAAGCAGACCCACATCTTGCACAATCCATTATTAGAGTTGTCAAAGGATTTAAAACTAGAATCCGTAATTACAAAGTAGAAATTGGTAAGATAAAGGATACTATTAAAATGGGTATCGGGGATGCTACATTCAAGTTTGCTGATGATTTGGCTTACTTAGAAGCTAAGAAACAGTTGCTTGATATTCACATTGATGACTCAACGGATAAAATTGCTGAACAATTAAAGGAATTTGATCAACAATGGCAAAAGGAACACCCAGACTACACTATTGATGAGAAACAACAAGATAAGCAAGAGACAATCAAGTATCACAGTAATCCTAATGATTATGATGATAGTTTGTTTGACGATGACGCTCCTGTTGCAACTAAACAAGAAGTAGTTAAGAAGCTTGTTGAAACTCTTAAGCCAGAAACTAAAGTTGAAAATACTAAGACTTCTGAAAAGCCTGCTACTGTGGTTGAACCTAAGAAGCAAGTTAAGGAAGATAATGTTCCTGCCCAAGAACTTACCAAGACCATTACTGATTTAAAGGCTAAGGTAAATAAGTACGAGCAAGAAATTAGCAAGTTAAAGAATGTTATTAACACAGGTGTTGGTTATATTGCAAATAAATCTAATGATTTAGCTTACTTAGAAACTAAGAGAGCAGTTCTTGATAATTGCCTCGATAAATCATCAGATGAAATTGTTGCCAATTTAAAGGAATTTGACCAAGAGTGGAAACAAGCTCATACAGCTAAAGTTGAAGCTAAGGTCACGAAGAGTAACCAATCCAAGAAGCCTGCTAAATTGGCTAAGCAAAAGAAGCAAGCTAAAGGTGAAAATGTTCAAGTACTCAACTTGTTTGATTTCTTACCTAAAGATGAAGATAAAAAGTCAAAGAAGGATGATAAAGAAAAAGTTGAAAACAAAAAAGAAGTTTCTCAATTAAGTCTATTTTAGAAAATAGAAAGGATTTTACATTTTATGATGAAAAGTCATATTGGCTGAAAAGCTGATATGGCTTTTTTTTCCTTAAAAATGATTTTTGCCTTTTAAATGTTTTTTACATGCAATTTGACAAACACTTTTAGAATTTCAGCAGAATGAAAAATGATTTAGGAAAGGAAATTACCAATGATTCAAGGATTCCATTTTTCAGCGGAACAAATCAAAGATTTGGAACGTAAGACTGCTGATGAGTATTCAAATTCTGATGACCCTCGCTTGAGTGATGCCTTGAGCTACTACTCACCACTATTCAGAGAATACCTGCTAAGACATGCTTCTAAGGGCTTTCTCGACAAAAATCCACAAGAACAAGAGGATATTTTAGAAGAAGAGGATAGACGCTTTATTTATTCAATGACCTATTCATTTATGAAAGGTCACATGGATTGTTTTCAATTAATTCTTTCTGACTTTACGCAAAAAATTAAGTTTGAGAAGGAGTTTTTCCAAGTTCCAAGCAATAAAAACGACTTTTTGAACAAGATTTTCTCTGCTATGCCAGATGAACTTTACCAAAAGAAAATCAATCGTGATCATGTTTACACGCTTGTACAATACACTAGAGACAATTTTGAGAATGGTATCTACTACATTATGTATTTAGCCAAAATCTTCTATATGAAGGGCGTTTCTATTGCTTACGATCAAATCACAACAGAAGTAGCTCAAACACAAGTGAAGATTACAGGTTATTCTAAGATTCTCCATGTTCCTTATAACCAAAGTTTTGAAGTAACTCCAGCTTTTGAAGCTACTTTCGATACGGAACACTTGAATACAGAAACTTGGGATATTTCATGGGATGCAACTCATGGCATGGAAGCTCAAGACGTTTTAATAGGTAAACTGTTCTTTAATAGATTCACACGCCAAGAAGTTTACGCATACGCTGATGTAGATGCAATTACCTATCAAGCAATCCGTGACTTCTTTAAGACTGATAGCAAGGACGAAGACCCAAGAGATGTTTTGTATGAAGCACAGTTCATTTTCACTTTGCCAAGCGACTTAGAAAATTATCACGCAATTCAAGGCGTGGAATATCGTCAAATGATGCACAGTCTACGTGACACAATTTGTAAAAAATTGGGTATCAGAGGTAATCAAATTTTATTAAGAGTATAGTTTTTTAGAAAGTGAGGTAGTAGATGTGACCCAATCAATTTTGTTGGTTATGAGAGACGAGTTAGCTTCTGAACTGGCAAAATGGATTAGAGACAATTCTCAGGGATTTCAAATCATTAATTCTTCGATTTTTAGATTGCATGATTTGAGTGCCAGCTTAGCTCTCTATCATCCAAACATTGCTTTAATTGCTAGTGAGTTTATCGACTATGATACGCAAAATCACGCTAACGAGTTGTACAACACATTATTCCATATACAACAAGATTCAAGTTTCTCAACAATTCGGTTAGCTTTGATTGCTGATCCCAGCATAGGGAATGAAACCTTAAGCAGATTAGCTTTTTTCGTGCGTGATATTTTCCTAACCACAGAAAATGGTCAACTTGATATGAACCAGATGATTGTTCAATTAGGTCGTCCGGCAAATATTAACAATGTTGCTCAATTTACCAATCCTTCGGGACAATTTGGTAATGGTCAACAAGGTTTGAATGGCTTTACTCAAACTAATGGCTTTAATCAGCAACCGCCTCAACCGCAACCTGCTCAAAGACAACAGCCCCCACAATATGGTGGTGGCGGTGGTTACGATGGCGATAACTATAATGACGGCTATGACAATAGTGGAGCTTCATTTACTTCAAGCACTCCGCCAACGCAACAACCGTCAACTGCTAATGATGAAGTTGAAAATCTAAAAAAGCTGGTTGATCTGTATAAGGCACAACTACTTATGCAGAAGAAACAAAACGCTGGTGATTTTGTTCCTAAGTCTGATTATGACAATTTGTTGGATAAGGCTCGTGAAATTCTTAATCAAGGCTCCAATGATGCTCAAATCAAGGATTTATTCCAACAGGTAATGAATACCAACAACTCATATTCCGGCAAATTGCACGAAGCTAACGACATGATCAGCAAGCAAAATGAACTGATTAATGAATTATCAGCTAAGCTTCAACAAGCAGAAGAACATCAAGGTGGACGTTCTGCTGAAACACAAAACTTGCAAGATCAGTTAAATGAAGCTCAAAGAGAAGTTAATACTCCACCTAACAATTTCAATCCTGATAACACTTATGAGCAGACTGCTAGTTTTGATCCTTATGGCAATCCTCAACCAACTCCGCAACAAAATAATGGTGGCTACGATCAACCAAATAATGATTTTAGTGGTGGGTATGATCGTCCTTTTCGACCAACTTCTCCACCTAATAGGGGGTACGGCAATGGCGGTTATGATGAGCCTAATAACTATGACCGTCCACGACCAAGACCAACGAGACCTAATTCTAATCAACGCCAACGTCCACAACGTCCGGGCTATGATAGACCACCTAGACCTAGCCGTGATCGTGGCGATACTAATAGATCGACTTTGCCAGTACCGGTAAGAAAAAAGCCAAGAAAGAAACAGCCCGATACTCCACTTCAAAAACTGATGAAGAACAAGATTCTTCTAATAGGAATAGTCGGTGCTGTTGCTTTGCTTATTTTGCTTTTAGTAGTGATTATCAATCGTCCGGCAGATGATAGCAACAATGGAGTATCAAACTCTCAATCAAGTTCGATAGATAGTTTTGATTCATTAATTAAGAGTGGCAAATATGATGTTGCCGCCAAAGAATATCCAAACCGAGCTATTGATGCTGAAAACAAAATGCTTGATGATGCAGATGTTACAGACAAGGCTCAATTTACGACAAACATCTTAAAAGTTTCTGATTCTGACCCAATTAAATTTGATAATTACTATTTTGAAGAAAAGTACCCACAAGCTGTGAAATTGTTGGATACTTCAAATGATCCTAACCTTAAGAAATTATCGGATGCTAGACGTGTTATGGCTAGTTACGCATACATGAAGGGCGGTAAAATCAGCAAAGCCGAGGAAATCGCCAAACCTTTAAAGAGCGAAGAGTTGAATAAGCGTATCAAGGTTTACAAGCAATTTAAGGATAGCAACGATAAGCTGAAGGCAAAGATTGATTCTGGCTCCTTGTCCCCATCTGAAAAGAAGAAAGCTCAACAACAGATCAAGGACAACGAAGACAAGATGAAAAAACTATAGTTTTTTTGTAGGAAGGAATAAGAAATATGAATCCAAAAGACAAAAAGCCAGTGATTCATAAGCCAACGCCAGCTAAAGCCAAGACTAATACGGCAGTTGCAATGAAGGCTAACCACGAGCCAACTGCCAAGAAAAAGTCTGATGACGGAAGCTTAGCTAAGAAAGTCGGCTTAGGTGTCGGTGGTGTTGTATTACTTGGTCTTGGTGGGTTCGGTGCCATGCATATGCTACACGGTGGCAACCGTACTCAACAACAAGTAAGTAAGAGCGATGCTGATAAGTCTAGCGACAGCTCAACTCTTGATATTAAATCAAACAAGGACAAGAAGAATAAGAAGAAGCAAGCTTCAAAGCAAAATAGCGCTGAAAGCAATTTAAACTCAATCTTAAATTCTTCAAGTTCTTCACATGGTGGTAGCAGAAGCGGTAGTAGCCGTGGCTCCGGTTCTGGCTCACATGTTGGAAATATCCGTAGTCTTAATAACTTGTTCGATGGTACTGCTGGTGGTTCCGGTGACGGTAGTTTAGCCAAGCTTGCTGACGAAGCTGAAAGTTCTGCAAAGATCGCTGATGATCTTGGTGGTGCTAAAGCTTCAACTGCATCAGCTCCAGCCTTGAAGTTGATCGACAATGCTGTTAAGGGTGAAATTAAGACTGGTGGTGCTGAAATTCCCGCTCCAATTAACAATACTGGTGCTAAGGGCAAAGATGTTGTTAATGGTGGTACTAATACAGGCGCTCCAGCTAACGGCTCACATAGTGAAGATAAAAACAAAGGTAATGGTACTACTGCTAACAATGGCGGTACTACTAATGCTGGTAAAGACAACACTGGTAAAGACAATGGCAACACCACTATCTTGACACCAGAACATCCAAATTGGGATTACACTGTTGGTCCTAAGAAAGAAAGAATGATCACTCTTCTTGATAAGAATGGTAAGAAGATCGGTGAATTGCCAGCTCGTGTTGTTGTTACTTCAAAAGGTGGTAACAAATACCACTTTGAAATTACCTACGACAAGTCTAAGTTGCCTAAAGGTGTTACCTTATCAGCAAGCGATCAAAACCGCTTAATTGATGCCTACTTTGGTAATGGTAAGTCTGCTGGTTCATTCAAACTTGACATTACTGCTCCAGATTCCGGCAAGGATGCTCACCACGATACTTCAAATGAAAATCACTTTGGTGCTGACTCAGAAATGCATGTATCTGGTAGTGTTCACAGTGGTGAGGCACAAAGCTACATTAAGGACTTTAACTTTGATGGCAAATCAGTTGGACAACAAGTAGGTAATGTTCAATTTGTTGGTGACGAAGGTACTGTAACGGAAATTATTACTTTACAAGATACCAATGGTAAAACTTACAAGGTCACTCGTACTGTTTATGTAGACAACAATGCTACAAGCTATGATGGCGATGCAAACACTAAGGTTAAGGAACATGTGACATTAGCTCCTGTTAACGTTAAAGTGGGTAACGTCTACAACCCAGCACAGCCCAAGTTCTATACTAATGGTCAACAAGTTAGCTCCTCATCATCTGGTGTGTCTACCAATAGAGAAGGCAAGTATACTGCTCAATTTAGAATCGGTGATACTGAATTTACCCAACAGGTTAACTTCTACGAAGGTGTAAATAACAGTAACCACGGTAACAGTGGTAACTATCACACTGGTCATTACAACATTGTCAAGCCACTTTCAGCTAACAAATATGCTAAATTAACTAATAGTGAGACAGGTTCAGCAAGTAAGAATCCAACTAGAGTTCTTAAAAACGAAACCCATGAAGAAGCCATTTCTCCTTCTTCAAAAAGCTCCGGTTCAAGTTCCAATCACTACAGAACCGTAAACTTCACTAATACTATCCAAGCTAAACATCGTATGGCTTAAAATAATTAGCTAGAAATAGGCTAAAAATATTAAAGAAAAGCATCGTGAGAGCGGTGCTTTTTTTGAAATGGGGGATTTTAAATTGTCAACTTTTATTTTGGCTGAAAAGCCGGATCAAGCTCGTGCATATATGCGTGGCTTAGGTATTAATTACAAAACTGATAAATCAGACTATGGTCGTGGAAAAACTTTCCTTGATGACGATACAGTAGTTATAGGTTCATCGGGACATATGTTTGAACTTGCTGAACCGGAAAGATATGGTGAGAAGTATAAAGATCGTTCTGATTTATCTGTTTTGCCTATCTTTCCCAAGAAGTTTAAATATGAGGGAAGAAGTTCTTTAGCTAAAATATTTGATATGATGTCAAACGCTGGTAAATATGCCAACCGTATAATTGTAGCTACGGACAAGGATAACGAAGGAGGGGCGATAGCATTTAACATTCTTCGTTTTGCCGGACTCTTAGATAAAAATATTGTTCGTGCATACCCTACAGGACTTGACCCTACAGAAGTTAAGAGAACTTTTGAAAACCTTGAACCAATAGATCAAACTTGGAGGGATGCACAATCAGCAATTTCTCGTAGCCGTTCAGATTGGTTAATTGGTATGAACTTGAGTCGCCTGTACACTACTAACCTAGCTAATATTGGAATCTATGGTAACTTTGCTGTAGGTAGAGCTATCAGTAGTACATTGAGTTTAATTTGTGCTTGGTATAAGGAAATTGAAGATTTCCATGAAGAACCAACTTTTTCACTAGGCGCTGTGGCTGAATTAAAACCCGGTATAGACGTTAAATTAACTTCGCCTATTAAGACGGTTGGGGATGGCAAAAACGATCCTAAAGCTGAAATAATGCAAATTGTTAAAGAACGTGGCTTAGAAAAGAAAATGCTTGGTACTATAACCGATTTAAAGAGTGAAACTAAAGAACGTTTTGCACCAGAACTTTTAACCAAGTCTAGTCTTTATAGTGAAATGGCTAGAGTAGCTGGTTGGTCACAAAAGCGTTCTAAAGCTACTATGCAACTGAACTATGAACAAGGTTGGCAAACGTACCCCAGAACTGATTCCTCAAAAATCAGCAATTACATGTATAACTATCTTTACGAGGGCTTCAATAAATATTTGCACGCTTTAAATCTTGATGGTCAATTTACCAGATATTCAATGCCAGCAGATAAATTAGATAAGTACATAACTAAGGAAAAGAGTGCTGGCGCTCATATGGCTATTATTCCTACTGAACAGATAATGCCTACTAAAGAAGAAGAAGCAAAAATCTTAGAGAAGCAGAAGCAGGAAGAAGAAAAGCTTAAAAAAGAGGGTAAGAGTATAGATGAAATGCATAAGTACATTGAACTTACCGATGACCAAAGACTAATGTTAGATGTTGTCTATCGTAATACTCTTGCCTTATTGCTAGAACCTTATAAATATGTTTCTAATAAGATTGATATTACCGCTGGCACTGGTGAAGGGGTTACCTTTAGTGCCAGCAACTCGGCTACTTTATCACCCGGATGGAAAGTAATCATTCCTAAATCTAAGCCTAAAAAGCATGGTAAGAAAAAGAGCGATGATAAGGAAAAAATTGGCTTTGATTACAGTTCCATTGTTCAAAAAGGTCAAAAAGTACCTTTAACTATGCAAATTGAAGAAGGAAAAACCAAACCTTTATCACCACTTAAATCCATTCAAATTTATGGCAAGCATGGATTAATGGAGAAAGCCTATAAATACGCTAAGAGCGAAAAAGAGGCTAAAATTTTAAAGCGTGTAAATGGTATTGGTACATCAGCAACTAAAGACGAAATTATTAAAAGTCTTGAAACTAAGGGATACATTAATGTTGATAGCAAAGATGTGATTTCAGTTACAGCTAACGGTTGGTTAATGAACAGACTAATGGAAGGCTCAAAAGTTAGCTCTGTTGGATTAACTGCTACATGGGAAGAAGCCTATGACCAAATTTCAAAAGGAAAGATTGATCCATCATCTTTAATTAATGCTACGGCTCAATTAGTAATGCAGGAAATGAAGAGAGTAGGTACTAATTGGCAATCAGATAAAATTAATGCCTATTACAAGTCCAGAAAGCTGATTGATGATAAAAAATTATCAGCAGGGCTTTGTCCTAAATGTAATGAAGGTTACATGGTCTTCTCAAAGTATCATGGGAAGATTGAAAAAGGTAAGAATGGTAATTGGGATTGCTGGCGGTGTGATAAATGTGACTTTGCCTTGTATAAGAAATGGGGTAAAGGCGCTGTAAGCTTTACCGAAAGCGATATGAAACAAATGCTAAAAGGCAAAACCACTCGTCTAATAAAAGGCATTAAGAGTGCCAAAGGTAAAAAGTACGATGCTAAATTTAAGCTTGGTACTGATGAAAAGACTAATTTACCAAAAATTGAGCCGGTTTTTGATAATACAAAGAAGCCTACTACACAAAGGAAAAACAATTTATTTAGTTAAAATAAAAAAGACTAGTAGATCACTTGAATCTATTAGTCTTTTTTATATCAGCATATTTTTAGTCTTCTTCGTCATCTTGATCTGTAGAGGAACCTTCTTGAAGCTTTTCAGCGATGCTCTTAACTGTTAAAGGATCATCTAGGATAATATCACGAATTTCTTTATTGTTAATATTGTTGTCGATTAAATATTGTCTAACCAATGTTCTATTGTCCTTAGTATCATCAAATGATAAGTTGTCTTTGGCTAAAACATGCTTGCCAATTTTTTGTTCAAGCTTTTCTTGGTCTCTAGCACGAACGGTTTTACTGTCGGCTTGATAAATAGATAATTGCAATTCTTCTTCATTCAAATCTGACAGCATTTTAAGATATTCACCAATGCTTTGGTTGGATTCCTTTGCACGTTTTTCGAGAAGAGCAAAGCTTTGGCGATTCTTTACGAATACAGTAACAGGGTAGGAAGTGGAGTAAACAGTTACAGGATTTGCCTTTGATTTAGTCAAAGTTACTTGAGTATTTGTATTTTCGTCTGCATAACGGTTAAGAAACTCAACCATTTCTTCATTGGTAACTCCATTTTTACCATATGCTTTTTCACGTTCTAAACGAGCATTTTGAGTTTCATCTTCTAATTCTAAGTCATCTAAATCAAATTTAGTCTGATTTGTCTTAAGGTAAATCCTACCAGCATTGCTTGAAGAATTGTTTAAAGGTTGAAGTAAACTCTTTAAGGAAATACCGATTTCTACTGGCTTATCCTCGAGCATACGTAAAAACGCATTAAAGATTTGAATGTTACGCTTACCATTCTTTTGATCAGAAATATCCTTAATGGGAATGATAAAACTGCATACACGTTTATTTCTCTTTAACTTTTTATAGTTAAGGTTAGTGCTAGTTCTTGGAGAACGTTGTAGGACAGGTGCAAAACTGATTGATCCGTTGTACCAACGTACAATAGGAACAATTACATGATCCTCTCTCTTACCAAAAGCAATGACACGACCTTTAGTTGAGTTAACATTTTGAACTTGTTCAAGAAGGTTAACTTCGATTGAATTATTTCGGGTCGGAAATGCAACGTCACTAGTTTTAACCCAGCCACTTTGAACTGTGCTTTCTACAGCCATTTGAGCTAAAAGAAGTTGTACAATGACATTTTTCTTCTTATTTGGCACATAATAATGTTTTGTAGATTTAAAGATGTTGGTAACAAAATTCTTGTGAACTAGTTGCCAGCTGTATTTTTTCCATTTGTCAAGAATACTGTTTACAATGCGCTTATCAAAATGATTCTCTTCTGCAATTTGTGATATGCTGATTAATTCTTTACTTGAGCGGTATTGTTCAAGTACAAAACCATAAAGTTCTGGACCAATATCAAGGCTGACTTTTTCTTTGGTACTACCACTTCTCAAGACATTAAGAATCTTGGACATTGCCTTTTGGGTAATACTTTGAGTAATACTTAACACAAGTTGATCGTATTCAAAGTCACTGATTCTTTGAATCGGCTTTTCTAAACGAGCAAATGGTAAGTTGCATTCTTGAGCCAAATTTCCTAATGTATATGATTTAGATTCCAATTTCCTAATAACTCCCTTGTAACTACTACTTGAAGAATGAATCATTGTCTTCAAAATTAAAGTCAAAATTATAATAGTCAGTATTTGACGGACTATTAGGTTCATCGGTCGATTTTTGATTATTTGGCTTTACTGAATCGGATGAAAACAGTGATGAGCTTTCGTCGTCTATTTTATTTAATGTATCTTTGGCGTTATCAACAGACTGCATTTTACTTATTTTACTATTTTTATTGCCTTTTTCAATAAGATTTGCATTATTTTTTACGCTTTTTACATGTGTTGAAGCGTTATTTTCTCTACTTGTACTATTAGCTTTTTCTTCTAGTTTATGTTCTCTTTTCGCTAACTCTTGCGTTACATTATTTACAGACTTAGCATTTTTTGAATTTGCAAAACTAGAATTTGCTGTTGTATTATTATTTCTGTATACACTGTTATTGGTGCGCTTATTAGTTGATCTTTCGGTTTGCTCTTGATGACCTAAACTAACTAAGTGGCTGATATATAAGGAAACGTCAAAATAACGAGCATTTAAATTTCCTTTAGTGCCATGTACAGAGCCAGATATAACTACATAAGTGCCTACATGGACTTCTTTATTTATTTTTTCAGCGATTTGCTCAAAGGCAATAGCTGGTAGAATTTCATTTGTATTTATCTTTAATTCCAAACGAATATAGTTTTTACCGCTTTTGCCATGTCTTAGATCACCGATAGAGGTAACTGTCCCTTCAACTGCAAAAAATGATGCCATTTAAGAATCTCCTTTAAAATAGTGAGGTGTTGATTATGAGTAGCGAGGTATATCCATTTCAAAATCAATATGAATTTTATTTAACTACAGTTAAGCGATACAAAGAGCGAACTATGATAAACGCTAACTTTGCTATTTCAACTTTCTGGAAGTTTTATTTAGGTAGTGACTCGGACGGATCAATTTCAAACGTAACTGAAACAGATGTCCGTTCGTTCTTTGACTATGCTGAAACGACTGTATCCTTAGAAAACTCCACCTTAAATAAGTTCTTAGTACATTTAAAAGGTTACTTTGCATGGCTTAACGCCAACAATTTAATAAAAAGATTACCAACTCTTTTTATCAACGGCAGACCAATTAATAGAAAAAGTACAGTAATGATTAATTGGGTAGACCATATTGAAGACTTCCTTAACGATGACCGCTTGAGTATGACTACCAGAAAGATACTGTTAGCAATAAGTTTAGGTAATTTACCTAAATATTTGATTGATTTAACCAATGGTGATATATTGCTACAATTAAAGCTTAAGGCAAACAATAAGGTGATAGAGAATAACTTTTTAAAGCAAATTATGACTTCTAAGAAAGATACTGATTACTTCTTTCCAACATCTTGGAACGGACATGAAGGCGAAAAGCTTAAAACAAATGTAGTTTTAAGGACGAACCTATCTAATGATTCGGACTTACTTCCGTTTAAATCCAATTTAACTAGTTTGAGACAGGGCTACGTTTATACAAAAGTTTCTAACTTGAAGTTGAGTGACCAGCAGTTACTAGAAATTTTGAAATGTAATTTAAAAACTTTAATTTACTATAAGAATAATGCACAACAATTTAATCTAATAGACTATACAAGCGTTAGGGACAAATATCTAAAGAAATAAAACAGCAATAAGTAAAAATAATAATTAAAGGTGTGGAAAATTCGAATTTCACACCTTTTTTGATATTAATAAAAAAGAATTTTATTTTCTTGCAAAATATACGTTGTAGTTGTACACTAATCATGTAAGAAGTCGATATAATAAAAAGGCTTATACATATAGCTTTTTCATTGGGTATTTCTTCAATTTGATTACTTGTACATTACTATTAGTGAAAATAGGAAACTAGAACAAGGAGACTTTAAAATGAAAAACAGAAACGAAGTTTTTATTAATGAGCGTGCTTTGAATAGATGGACTTTTGCGCTTGCAAGACATTTGCAAACCATTATTACTTCTACATTGGAAGACATTGAGTTGAAAAAGGCTGATTGCGAAGATGGACACTTAGAAAATGGAATTACTAAGGAAGACTATACTGTTGCAGTAAAAGAAGCTGAAAAATATTACGAAAATTTTGATGATGAAATTTTGAAGAAACATTGTCTTGAAAAGAGTTATCACGACTTTAGATTCTTAATTTCTTTAAACTTTAAAAAACTTAGATTCTTTGACGATGATTTGTTAGCAACAGTAACTTTTTAATCATTTTGAGCTAAAAAAAGTTAAAACTCATTGTTGTTTATCTAGTCTATACTTAAGCAAAATCATTTTTAGAGAGAGGGCTATATGAATGACAAAATATGAAACCTTGAATAAGGAAACTATGCCAAAATTGCGTGAAGCATTAGGCAATTTCTTAGCAATAAAGAGCAGTTTATCAGAAGAAGCCTTGCTTCTAGGTGACAGCATTGTTGTTTACTTAGGCAGAGAGGTAGAGCAGGGAGCTATTTATAATGTCCCAGAATTAACAGAAGATAAGAACTTGCATCTTGAAAATGTTAATTTAATTTTAGATGTTGCGCAAAATAAAGATAAAATTGATGTTTTGACTTTCTATGATTTGATTGTAGAAGCAGTAATTCAAATTAAGAGTGAACCAACGTTCAATATTGAAAGAGTAACACCAAGTTTGCTTGGTAAATACTTTGATAAATATAAACTAATTTAAACATAACGTATCATCTTGAAGATGTTACTTAAATCATGATAAACAATAAATAAAAAGCCACCTGCATTCGCAGGTGGCTTTTCTTATCCAGCAATCAGCTTAGTACCAACCGTGTGATTGCCAAAATGCTTGAGCGTTAGTCCAAGAGCCGTAACGACCCTTTACGTAGTTATCTGCAACTCTTTCTTGGTTAGCAGCAGATAAGTCGCCATGAAGGTAGCTAAGGTCAAGTTGGTAACGACCGTAGTAACGACCATTTTGAGCTGAGTATGAACCAGAAGATTCACGACTTGCAATCCATTCCTTAGCTTGCTTTTCATTACCTACAGCATTTGAACGGTAGGTTGAAGCAGTTTGTTGTTGAACAGGTGCTTGTTGACGTTGTACAGGAGCTTGAGAAACAGCTTGTGATTGTGCTTTTTGAGCGACAACAGCTTGAGTTTGAGTAGTAACTGGTTTCTTAGCCTTATCAGCCTTCTTAAGATCAGCTTTAAATTGGTCGCCTTCTTCTACGTTAAGTGTTTGACCAACATAGATAAGGTTACCATTATCCTTAAGGTTGTTTTCCTTGACAAGCTTCTTTAAAGAAGTCTTATGTTTCTTAGCAATATTCCAAGCGGTGTCACCTTTCTTAACTTGAACCTTAACGGTCTTAGTAGAAGCGTGAGCAACGTTGCCACCCATTTGTGAGGCTACGCCAGTAGCACCGACACCGCCAAGAAGGATAGCTAATTGTTTAAATTTAAGTTTCATGTAATTGGTTACCTCTCTTTTCAAATATACCTACCACATCCGGTAGGCTACAATTAAAATTACAACACGAATTAGAAACGCAGAATGTTAACTTTCAAACACTAAAAATGGCGTTTTTAGTGTTAAAAACACCTATCTAATAACGCTTAGAACAACAGGATTACTACTTTTATCAATGTTTCCATTAAAC
>Ga0079226_10001582_pt1 | contig 17463 bp, 24 predicted proteins | sample Poulit2014_FD_76345 | JGI IMG/M metagenome (GOLD analysis project Ga0079226, IMG submission 76345) | Agricultural soil microbial communities from Georgia to study Nitrogen management - Poultry litter 2014 | ecosystem: Environmental > Terrestrial > Soil > Agricultural land | place: USA: Georgia...
ATATGATACTTATATTTATGATGCTATCCTGGATGACAGGACTTCGGAAGTATGCGAAGGACTTGATGGAACTGAATTTTTATTTAAGGACAAAGAACCAGGAGTTAATTTTCCTCCAATGCATCCATGGTGTAGATCTTCCTTTATTGTAAAATTATGATAGAATATATGTAAGATATGTATAAAGGAGGATGAATAGATGGACATATTATTGATGTTATTAGGGTTATTAGCTGGAACTGTAGGGTTGATAATGATAATAGTTAATTTAATTAGGAAAAAGCCTATAAAAAAGTATGGGGCAACTCTTTTAATAGGCATGGTACTATTGGTTACCGGTGGAATAATGTTAGATACAGGTGAAAAGAAACCAAAAGAAGAATCTAAAACTAATGTAGAATCCGAAAACGCGAAAGAAACATCAAAGCCTAGCAGAGAAAAGGTTGATTTAGATATATACATAAAACCAACCATAGTAACAAATGAAAATGAAATTAGCATTGATATTGATACTAATGTTGTAGATGACTCAATACTTGAGGTTACGATTTTATCAGGAGATTTAGAATCAGTGTCAGAAAATATAACAGTTAAAGATGGTAAAGCTAATGTTAAATTTGATGTTAAAGATAAATTTAAGCCTGGATATCTAGCAGGGAACATTTTGCTTAGGTTTAATAATAATGAAGTAAAACAACCTGACAATGTTAAAAAGGCATATGGAGAAAATGGCGAAAAGTTAAAAGGAGAATATGCAAAAGAGAACAAAGGCGGTAAAGAAGGTAAAAGTATAATTTATACAGCTGAAAGTATTGCATATCCTGACAAAGCTACAGCTAAAGAAGTAAGTGATAAAAATTATGAAGAATTAAAAGCAGAGCTAATAGAAATAAGCAATGGCGTCATTATTGATATCATAGAACCTACCGATTCAGAACATGCTAAAGTAATAGTAAGTGATGTATGGTACAACTCAGCAGAACACGAAAAAGAGAGGTTTGCTACTCAGGTAGGAGACACTTTAGAGCAAATATTAATCAGTACAGATAGATCTAAAGGTGAAAAATTTGCAATAGTGAATTTTTACGATAACTTTGGCAAGCGGGTAGCAAAAAGGAAAGCTACAGGTGGGTATAAAGTACTTGAATAACGAACAGAAATATTTAAGCAACTCTAATTATGGGGTTGCTTTTTTATTGGATGGTTAGGAGGAATAAAATGAGGATACAACCTATAAGAATAGTTGAATGTGATAAATGTGGGAAAGAGTTTAATATAAAAGTGAAAGTAAAAAAGTTAGGAAAAGGAATCGAACAAAGCTATTTTAAATGTCCTAAGTGTAAGGCTAAATATGAAGTAGCTAGAACTAATAGTAATACTAGGAGATTACAAAAAGAACTCAATAGACTGCAGATTAATTATAATAAAAAACCTTCTGAAAAGGGATATAAAGAGATTAAAATGAAAAAAGAAGAGCTTCAAAAAGAGATGTTAAAACTTAATGAAAGGTTGAGATAGTACATGATGAAACAAGATATTGACGCTATGATTAAGGCTGCAAAAGCTACATCTATGCTAATGCAAGAAGTTTTTAAAGGGGTACTAAGGATTGCTAAGGATATATGGAATGCTATAAAAACAATTTCTAAAGAAAAGCAGACATTTAAGCCTGTATTACAAATTAGGCCGAATAGAAAAATTTTAACTGATAAGAGGTTAAAAAATAATTATTGTAGGAACAATTGTTAGGGTGGTCCTATATCTCGTTAGTAGCATACGTTAGCTGTGAATAATAAAAAGGAGTGAGAAGAATGGACATGAAATATTTTAACTATGAACATTTACCGCAACATTTACAGGAAGTTAGTAAACCTATCGGCGATTTAGCGATCGAAATGAATAACACATTGCCAAATGGTGCTGAAAAGTCAGCGGGATTGAGAAAGTTATTGGAAGCTAAAGATTGTTTTGTTCGTGCTAAATTAGATTAATCCACGTCTTTAAGCAATAGACAATAAACAGGCTTATTTTTTATGCAATAAATAAGTCCAAGCATTAATGACATTAAACTTTATGGGTCGTCTAAGCATTACAGACGTTAAACTTTATGGAATAGGAGGATGGATATGTTTAAAAATGAAAAAGGATTACCGACAATGAATTTGCAGTTATTTGCAGAAGAACAGGAAGAGGATGAAACAGAAAATAAAGATGTTGAAAAAGAAGATGAGAAAAAGTCAGATACTAAAGAGAGTCAGAATGAAGATGACAAAAAATACTCTGATGAGGATTTAGACAGAATTATAAACGAGAAATTTGCTAAATGGAGAAAGAAAACAGAGGAAGAAATATCTGAGGCAGAAAAGTTAGCAGACATGAATGCACAACAAAAAGCAGAGTATGAAAGAGATAAACTTCAGAAAGAATTAGATGGATTAAGAAAAGCTAATGTATTAAATGAAATGAAATCAACAGCTAGGGGAATGCTCAAGGAAAGGAATATATCTATAGAAGATGAATTGGTAGATGTTTTAGTAACTGAAGATGCTGAAGATACTAAAGAAAATGTTGAAAGGTTTGCAGATATGTTTGAAGAAGCACTTGAAAAAGCAGTTATTGAAAAAATTAAGAACCCTAATGAGAAAAGAGGTACAACCTCGAGTGTTACAAAAGAAGAAATAATGAGCATTAAAGACAGAAATTTAAGGCAACAAAAGATTAAAGAAAATATGCATTTATTTAATGAATAAGAAAAGGAGAGATTAATTTATGCCAGCAGAAGAAAATTTAACTATAAGTGGTGATTTAGCCAAAGTACAATCTATTGATTTTGTGAATAGATTTGGCGATAATGTTACAAAGCTTTTAGAAGCTTTAGGGGTTACAAGAAAAATCCCTATGGCATCTGGTATGGTAATTAAGACTTATAAAGCTGTAAAAAATGTTAAAAAAGATAAAGTAGAAGAGGGAGAAACAATACCATTATCTAAGGTTGAAACCAAACCTGATCAAACTTATGAAATTGAACTGAAGAAATTTAGAAAAGCAGTATCTGGAGAGGCTATTCAAAGACATGGATTTGACCAAGCTGTTGCTGAAACTGATGAGCTATTATTAAAAGAAATTCAAAAAGAGATAAGAGCCGACTTATTCACTTTCTTGGCTACTGGTACTGGTAAAGCTGAGGGAATAGGGCTACAAGCTGCGTTAGCTCAAGCTTGGGGACAAGTTCAAACTCTATTTGAAGATGATGCAGCTGACACAATAGCCTTTGTTAATCCTCTAGATATAGCTAATTACAATGGAAAGGCTGAACTAACAATACAAAAAGAGTTTGGATTAACATTTGTTGAAGGTTTTACTGACGTAACTGTAATCACGAATACTTCAGTACCTCAAGGCAAAATATATGCTACTGCACCAGAAAACGTAGTTTTTGCTTATATACCTGTTACCGGTTCTGAACTAGGAAGAACATTTAACCTTACGTCTGATCAAACAGGTTATGTTGGGGTCACTCATAACAATGTAAATAAAAATGTTACTGTTGAGACTATAGCATTATCTGGCGCTACTTTATTCGCTGAAAGATTGGATGGTGTCGTTATAGTAGAGATTAAAGAAGAACCAGAGGCGCCACCTATTGAAGGGTAAAGGTGATTTAATTGGAAATATTTGATAGAGTGTTAGCTCGTCTGCCTGGTGAAGAAAACCAGGTAGATGATATTTTTTTGAATGAATCTATAAGATTTGTAGAAGATAGGCTAAATTTAAGGCTCAATACTGAGGTTCTTCCTGATAAATTTGAAAGTATTGTAGTAGATGCAGTAATTAAAATATGGAGAAGAAGATACCATGAAGGCATTGAATCTGAAAAAGCAGATACTATTGATACAAAATTTGTAGAAAATGTGTTAGATGAATATGAGAGAGAAATACAATCCTATTTAGATAACCAAAGAAAAGATAAATTTAAAAATGTGGTGAAGTTTATATGAGGTACTTCAATGCAACTCTAATTAAAAAAGTATCCACAGGCGAGTTGGATGAGCTAAATAATGAAATATTTGAAGAACAAGAGATACTTATTAGGGGGTGTAGAGCTACAGAATGGACTGCTGCTGATGTAGATGTTTATGGCAGAGATATTACGTCTGGTTCAAGAAAAATACTTGTAAAACCTTTAAATGGGCCTTTTAAAGATGTAGTTAAAATATCTATAGATAATAATGAATATGAAATTATAAGCAAAAAAGATTTAGGAAGATGGGTTTTGTTTATAGTAAAGGGGTTCAGATTATGAAATTAACACTTGAATTTAGAGGTACAGAAGCACTGTCTAAGAAACTTTTAAAAAAGAATAGTGCTAAGTGGGAAACAATAGCGAATAAAAGTTTAGTTGAAATGTTTAATCGTGGAGCACATCCACCAGGTACACCAGTGGATACTGGTGAACTAAGGCTATCAAGGAAAACGACTAAAGCAAACCCTGGTAAAAGTTTTTCTGGCCAATTCGGTTATACAAAAGATTATGGTCCACATGTAGAGTATGGCCATAGGACTGTTAATGGTGGTTATGTACAAGGGCAATATTATTTAAAAAATAACGTTGAAGCTCAAAGAAAAATTTATAGAAATGATTTATTAAGCGAATTGAGGAGATAGAATGTTAAAAAAATTAGGTTTCATAGATTTTTATAAAGCAATACAAAGTAAAATTGAAAGTAAAACAGGACTTAGGTGTTATGATGATATACCAAAAGATGCACCAAGTCCTTTTTATTATGCTGAAATTGTCGGTTTAAGGCCGGAAAATACTAAGACAATGTATGTCGATGTATTTACAATATTCGTTCATGCTATAGCTGAACCTGGAGGTAGTTCAGTAGGAGTTTATAAGCTTATCCAGGATTTAGAACAAGCAATGACAGAAAGAATAGAAATAAGTGATGAGTATTGGATATTAGAACAAACTAGTCAAGGCCTTCAACAAATTCAAAAAGATGAAACTAACGAAAAGCATGCAGTATTAGCATATGAATTTAAGATATGTTATGGATTTAAGGTTAAATAAGAGGAGGTATAATTAATGGCAAATTTTGAAGACAATCTATATTGTAATTTTGATGCATCTGCAACAAGGGCATTAGCTGGTAAGGATATATTATTAGCAGTATTTGATGCAACAGGCGAGAAACTATTAGCGGTCTCAGGCCAACAAGGATTAACAATAAATAGGACTGCAGATTCGATAGAAGTATCATCTAAGGATACAAAAGGTGGTTGGAAATCAAAGATTGTAGGTATGAAAGAATGGTCAATTGATAATGATGGGCTTTATGTACCTAGTGATGAAACACATAAAACACTTGGAAAAGCATTTGAAGAAAGTAAGCCAGTTTGTATCAAAGTAGTTAATGCTAGAGAAAAAGAAGGCATGTTTGGTGGGTTGGCATATGTATCAGACTACTCACTAGAAGCACCTTATGATGATGCAATGACATATAGTATTGCACTTGAGGGCAATGGAGCACTAGTTGATTTATCTGGTGAAGATGCTAATCAAATGCCTGGTGATGACAACAGTGGAACAGAAGACTAAAAGGAGGGGGAATACATGATAGAAGTAAATGGGAAAACATATGAATTAAAGTATAACATGAGAACAATTGAGCAAATAGAAGCAGTTACAAAAGAGTCTTTGGTTGCAAGTGTAAGAAAAACAGAAGGTTTTTTATCAATTCAGGAGTTAAAAATATACTTTGGTTTTGCTTTATTCAACGACAGTGGAAATAGAGTAAGTCCTCAACAAGGCATGAATATTGCGGAAACATTAATAAAATCAGAAGGGTATATGAAAGTGAACCAGATGGTTATGGGAGCGATTGAAAAAGATTGCCCTTTTTTATTCCAAGTAGACTAGTTGAATTTGAATACTTAGGTGGTAATAGAGAAAGGGATCTAGAATATGAAGAGTTGGCAAAGGACTATCAGAAAGAGATAGACTTTGCCTTTTTTGTTGTTAATTTTAATTATACAAAAGAAGATTACCTTGCATTAACACCTAAAGAAAAGGCTTTTATCATGAAGGCTTGGGAAACAAAACTAGTCTCAGAGACAACTCATTTTAGAAATGCAACACTTAATGCAGTAAACAATGCTCTAAGAAAGAAAAACAAGAAATTTATTGAGTTATGGAAGAAGAAACAGAAGAAATTAGATAAAAATTTTGCTGAATTTAGTATAGATTCTGTAATAAAAACTGAAGAGAAAGAAGGTAAATCATGGGTGGATAAAATCTATCGAGCTAATGGTATGACAACACCTAAAAGAAAGGGGGCAGTAAATGGCTGACTATATTTTAAGCGCAAAAATAACAGGAGACTCTAAAAGTTTTGAGAATGCATTTGAAAGATCTCAAAATAAAATAAAAAGCTTTAACGAAAAAGTAGATAACATGGGAACTAAAATCTCTGATGGTGGCCAAAAGATGAAAAGTTTTGGGACTAAGACTATGCTTGCAACTGCTCCTCTTACTTTTTTTGCTAAGAAGACGATTGATACAGGTAAAGCATTTCAAACTAGTATGAGTACGGTACAAGCTTTGTCAGGAGCAACTGGCAGTGAGCTAACTAAGCTGAAGGAAACAGCTATCGAAATGGGAGATAAAACTAGATATAGCGCTAGTGAAGCAGCAGATGCATTAGGCTATATGGCTTTAGCTGGCTGGGATACTACCCAAATGGTGGATGGACTACCTCATGTCCTCAATTTAGCTACAGCTGGACAATTAGAACTTGCAACTGCTTCAGATATCGTAACTGATATGATGTCAATGTTTGGTCTAGAAGCTAAAGATGCAGCTACTGCTACAGATGTATTTGCATATGCGCAAAGCAATGCTAACTACGATGTCGAAGAACTTGCAGATGCTTTAAGATATGCAGGTCCAGCAGCTGCTGCAGCTGGTCACGATATACAACAAACAGCAGCGGCCTTGGGAGTGTTTGCTGATAAGGGTATTAAAGGATCTAAAGGAGGTACTGTTTTAAATGCAATGTATCGTGATTTACAGAAAAATGCTAAGGATGGTGCTATAGCAATTGGAGAAACTTCTGTGGCTGTATATAATGCTGAAGGTAAAATGAGATCTATGTCTGATATTATCGCTGATGTAGAAAAGGCTACATCTGGCATGACAGATCAACAAAAAAACGCAGCTCTAGCAAGTATATTGCAACAGGATGGTTTAAAGGGAGTTAATTTATTACTTGGGGAAGGCAGCGATAAATTAAAGGCTTTTGAAGATGAACTTTATAATGCTGAAGGTGCAGCTGAAGATATGTCTGGCATTATGGATGACAATTTAAGTGGAAGTTTAGCAAGTTTAAATAGCAAGATTGAAACTTTCCAAGTAAAACTATTTGAAACAAGCGAAGGGCCTATTCGTAGTTTTATTGATAAATTGGCAATAATGGTAGGTAAATTATCGCAATTAGATGATTCAACATTACAAACTATTGTAGCTATAGCGGGCATAGCAATAGCAATTGGCCCCACTATGTGGGCATTAGGAGCTATGACAGATAGCGTAGGTAAATTAATATCCGTTGGAGCTAAGCTTAGTGGAGCTTTATTAAGTCCTGTAGGGTTAATTAGTGCAGCCTTTGTTGGATTGGCGTACGTGTTAATAAATGCCTTAGTTCCAGGAGATAACTTCTTAGAAAAAATGAAAAGCTTAGGATCATACATTGCTGAAATGGCAGGTGGAATTGTTCCACATTTAAAAGGTGCATTCAGTCAGGTTATATCAGTAGTAACAAATTTAGCAACTTCTATAGGCTCATTTCTAGCGCCAACATTTGAAATTATTAAGTCTAGTTTTATGGATTTAGCAGCATCGGCTTTGCCTTTTGTTGTTAATGGTTTTATGATGCTTGTTAATGTAGTGGTTATCGTAGCACAAGCAATAATGAACATAGCTGAGATAGTATTACCAGTATTGATTGGAATATTCAATGAATTAATACCAATAATAACATCAATTATAGGGATTATATTTGATATAGGAGCTCAGTTAACACCTTTAATTTCAACCTTAGTGTCAGCATTAATACCTACGATAACAACAGTAATAAGTACTGTGATGAATATTGTACAAACTGTAGCACCAGGAGTAATAGCAATATTAAATGCCATTATCGCAGTAATTAAAGCTATGATTCCAATAATTATGAGTATTATTACGGTTGTAGTTAACGTTGTATCAGTAGTTATATCAACTATACAGCCTATCGTAGCATTTGTAGGCATGATAATTAACTCAGTAATGGCAATTATTATACCTATAGTTGCCTTTGTAGCTAATACTATGGCCAGTGTAATATCGGTTATAACACCAATTATAGTTGCAGTAACAGGAATATTTAATACAGTTCATTCAATAATTACTGGAGTATTTACTAGCATTAATTCATTTATTGCGGGAGTAATTAATAGAATAAGTTCAGTAATTAGTACCTTGTCATCAACAGTGAGCAGTGTATTTAACAGAATATATAGTATAGTATCTAGTGTAATGAATAGAGTTAGTTCAGTTACAACTGGAGTATTCTCTGCAATTAGAAACGCTTGGAGTGGCTTAACGGGATTTGTAGGTGGAGTATTTAGCGGTATAAGTAATGCGGTAAGTAGTTTAGTTAACCAAGTGAAGGGTTTCGTAAATGGTGTTACGGGAGGAATTAACTCAGCTATTGGAATAATCAATAAGATACCTGGAGTTAATATAACGCGGATTCCTCAATTATATAGAGGTACTGATGACTGGCCAGGTGGTTTTGCCAGGATGAACGAAGGTGGTAGAGGTGAGTTAACTTATTTACCAAATGGTACAGTGGTAATACCTCATGATATATCAATGAAATATGCTAAAGAATCAGCAAGAGTAAATAATAACTATGATAATGACCATATCAATGCTTCCAGTAATCAATATATAAACGTTCACTTAAATGATGCGAGAATTTATGATACTAGGGATATATCTGAAATAAGTAAGGATTTAGCAGAAGAGATAAGAAGAGAGGTGTCATTCGGATAATGGATTATTGTAAAGAAAACATAGATGTATTTATTGTCTTGAATGATTTTAATACAAGAGATGAAGGAATAAGAGTGCTAGAGCTAGGAGAAAAGAAACCTAGCTCTTTAAAATATACAAAATCATCTGCCTATGGGCAAGATGGATATACAAAAGTATCAGAAGATGCCTATGAGGGTTTTGAAAGGACTAGCAGGGTCTTAATTAGTGATGTTGATAGCTACAATAGGTTTATGGATAAATTTTATGTTGGAAAAGATGTAAGGGTAGTATATTCGGATGATAATTTTAAATATAGACTGGGGACTATATCTAAAATAGAAGACGATATTATCGTTGGTGATAATAGAGAGATAACAATTACTATTGATTTACAACCCTTTAAATATCGAGGTCCTGATGATATTACTATTGAAAATAAAAAGACAATAATCAATCCAGGAAACGTATATACACTACCCCAAATAAAAGTACATGGCAATGGTAAAGGCAAGGTTTATATTAATAATCAAACTATGGAATTGGATGTTGATGAGCATTTGATTATTGATTGTAAAGAGATAGATGTATTTGATAAAAATGGGCTTAGAGCTAATTCTAGAAGGTTATCAGGTAACTTTTTTAGATTAGAACCTGGAGAAAATATTATTAACTTTGATGGAGCAATATCGAAATTGAATCTAAAGGTAAACTGGAGGTGGAGATAATGATTGAGTACTTTCCAGCTGGTACCGTGAATTTTGAAGGTGGCACTTTATTATCTAGAGCCACAGATTCTAAAATTACCCATGAAAGAAATGGTAAGTTTGATTTAAAGTTTAAATATCCACTTGTAGATAATAAATATAAAGACTTTAAGAAACATACTATTTTCTATGCAGATGTGCCTTATATGGGTAAACAAGCTTTCTATTTATCGAATAAAAAAGAAAGAACAGGATATGTTGAAGTTTATGCTAAACATATCTTTTTTTTATTGGATAAAAACATTACAAAAGATATTAAGAGCTCAAATGTAATAGGAAATACCATAATGACTAGGTTTATGGACTCTCTACAAATTCCCCACAACTACACTTTTTATAGTAATATAACTACATCTCATCAATTTAATGCTCCAGGGTACCAAAATGCTATGGAAGTATTAACGGAAGGCAAACACTCCATATTAGGACAATGGGGTGGAGTTCTTGTAATGGATAATTGGGATATTAGCTTGATGAAAAGATGGGGAAGAGATACAGAATACTTAATCGCCAAAAGAAAAAATATAGATGATATAGAAATAGGGGAAGATAGTGAAAACATAGTAACTAGATTATTCTTAACCAGAGAATTTGAAGATGAAGATGAAACTAGGATTATAACTGCAATAGCTGATAGTCCTTTGATAGATGAATACCCTCAGATATATGGAGAAGCTAGGGAAACTACAGATGAAGAAATAAAAACTAAAGAAGACTTAATTAAATATGGAGAAGATATATTTAGAACTCAAAGAATAGATCTGCCAGATGAAAGCTTTAGTATAAATGTTACAGAAGATGTTAAAGAATATGAGTTTACTATAGATGATACTGCTTTAGTCTATTATGAAGATTATGATGTTTATAAAAGAGTTATGGTAGAGTCTTATGAATATGATCCTATGGAAAAGAAGTATATAAAGATTAATTTTGGTGATAAGCCTAAAACGTTATTTGAATCAACGTCTGATAAGGTAACTGAGTCTATAGAAAAAGATATAAAACCTAACTTTGACTATATAACGGAAATTATAAAAGATATATCTAAGAATTTAGGTGATCCTTCGGGTGGAGTTATTAAATTCAGGCAAAACAATGAAGGTAAGATTGAAGAAATACTTATCACTGACAATGAAGATTTAGAAAAAGCTATGAATATTTGGAGGCTAAATATTCAAGGAATTTCACATTCTAGCAATGGTATTAATGGTGACTTTGATGTAGCTATGACTCAGGATGGTAAAATAGTAGCTGATTTTATAGCTACTGGGAATCTAAATGCAAATTTAATTAAGGCGGGGATACTGAGTAGTAGGGATGGCTCTGCCTGGCTAAATTTAGAGAACTCACATTATAATTTTGCAGATATGATAACCTGGGACGGCAAAGAATTTAAAATAAACTTTACTAAAGCAGGTTTAGCAGTTGGTGCGGCCAATTTAATACGAAGGTCAAAGGAAAAGCAGACTAGCTCATCATATCATATTGCAACCTATGATATGACTGAAGATTGGGAAACAAATAAAACCTATTCTGTAACTATAAAAGGTAATATAAATGATGGCCAGAAGTTTGGTATATGGGCCAATGGACCCGGAACAAAAGTTGCTAATTTGAACTATGATTCTGAAGATGATTTATATAAGGCTACATTTACACCAGTCAGTATTGGTAGCCAAGAACCAAAGACCTTAAGAGTTTATAATGATCCTTCTACAGGAGCAACTAGTGCATCTATAGACTGGATTAAGTTAGAAAAAGGGGCGATAAATACAGATTGGACACCTGCCCAAGGTGAGTTGGATGGTGCTAATTATACTTTTGATGGTTTAAATGCTATTTTTAGGGGTGCAGGTATAAAGATAATAAATGCAGAGGAATACCCTGTTTTCCATGTTACAACAGATGGACTTTTAAATGTAATGGGACAGCTAACTACGGGATATAAAGAAGGATATAATACATCTGTAATAGGAAATGGTATACACTTTGAGGCGAGACCACCCAGTGGCAATAAATATGATGTGGGATATTTATCCTCTGGGCTCAACCCTTTTGGAGCTTCTGGTGAACTTGAAGAGGGATTAAGTTTGTCTCATAATTATGGTAGACACATAAGTATTGGTGGAGTTACAAATCAGCAACAGCCTTACACTTATATGGTTTTTGACAGGGAAAATCGTTTGGGATATTTACCAGAATTTCCGATTGTACTTTTAAGAAATACAGGTTTTTATTATCGAACGAGTTTTTATGGGGACATGGAGATGTCTGGTATAGCAAAAATATATAATAAAATAAACTTTGAAACAGGAACTAGTAATAAACCCTGGATAGACGCTGTTGGGGATTGGCTCTATATGAATGCTTATAATTTTTCAATAAATAGTTCTTCGGGAAGTAGTCCTAGAATAGAAGTACAAGCTAGTACGGGTAAAATTGTGCATTTTTGGGATACAGCTTGCAATAAGAGTCTAACGGTGTCTGGAAAAAAGAATGCTTTGCAAAGGACTGAAAATTACGGTGAAAGACTAATCAACGCCTATGAGACTGCTGAATACTATTTTGGTGATATTGGCTCAGGTAAAATAAACGAAAATGGTGAATGTATTGTCTACATTGATGATATATTCCAAGAGTGTATAAATACAGAAGTTGAATATCATGTATTTTTACAAAAATATGGTCAAGGTGATGTGTGGATTAAAGATAAGCATGAAACTTATTTTATAGTCGAAGGAACAGAAGGCTTAGAATTTAGTTGGGAACTAAAAGCTAAAAGACTAGGATATGAATATGACAGACTAGACCAACCTGATGAATTTGATTTAGATATAGATGATTCTGTAAGTTTTGATAGGGATTTTGAACAAGAGGATGAGGGAGATAAAGAACTAGAAAAAACATATGAAGATGAGTTAAGTTTTGATTTAGTAAGTTTATTATTAGAGGAGGTATATTAGATGAAGATTTTAACAGGTTTTGCGATTATAAACAACAGAAATGGAAAAATGATTAGTTATACTTATGATGTAGTGGATGAAAAAGGGAATTTAAAGGATTCAAACAAGAAAGAAAGCTTTGTAGTATTAGAAGGTGAAGAGGAATTAAAAACAGCAGTAGAAGGATTAGAAAGACTAGTAGAAAGAAGAATGAATGATACAGAATAAGAACTTTGAGGTGATAATTTGGATTTAAAAGAATTGGGGCTACAAAAAGTAAAGTTTAGCCATAATAGTCGGCTAGATAACATAATAGCCAAGGAAGGCGATATAGGAGCAAGGGGGTTACTTGTAGAGTTTGAGGAAGGCTTGGATTGTATTTTTTATGCAAAGAACGGAGATAAAATATATGAGGTAGTGGGAGAGGAAGTAGAGGAAGGACTGTATGAGATAATATACCCAGACACGATACTCAAAAAGGGTATCGTTAGGGGCGAAATTAAATTTTTTAAAGATAATGAAACGCTATCTAATCCCATTTTTAATATTAATGTTATGAGGAATTTGTTTAATTTAAAAAATGGGATTACTATAGTAAAAGAGGGTAAGTTTGATGAGGATATACCAACTACAGCCGAAGGTGATTTTGAGGTTGTGGGGGAGTGGGCAAGAAACTTAATAAAGAATAGTGATTTTTCACAGGGTTTGGATAACTGGAACGATTGGGGTACCGCAAATAGAGAAGTGGTAACTGATGAAAATGGTAAGAATTGGGTTAACATTTGGCAAGATGATGAAGAAAGTTTTAGAGGTATTAGGCAACAAGTGCATGATTTTGAAAAAGGAATAAATTATACAATTTCCTTTGTAGCATATAAAGCAGATGAGTCGCAAGGTGCACCATCAATGCTTATTCATCAGTATGGGGAAGATGGTTATGACCCTCAATTTGCTATAGAATTTACCGAGGTTTCCACGAAACCCACATTCTGTACTTTCACCTTCAAATCTGCTGATATTGATAAATTTTATTTCAATATAATGGTAGGTGGACAAAGAAGAATGCCTTTTGATATTTTTATAACCGACATCAAATTTGAAAAAGGCGACCAGGCCACCCCATGGACTCCAGCTCTAGAGGACTTAGGCGATAAAAAAGGAAAACAATACAATCTATCAACTAATCTTAAAAAAGACCAATATTACACTTTATCCCTAGACGGAGATTTTAATAATGATGATTTTATAGGCATATGGCTAGGCAACGATAACTTTATAGGGTATCTACAGGACAATAAAATCATTTTTAAACCTAATGAGGATTACGACGATACTACTATAATTGTAAAATCTTTGAGCGAGGAAGGGACTATAAATCAACTAAGTATTAGGGAGGTGGAACAATGAGTTTAAAGCAATTACAAAAGATACAATTTAATATAAATGACAAGATAGGACAAGTGGAAAAAATTATAGGAAAAGAAGGGGATAATCTAACTAGAGGGTTAGAGGTACAGCTATTAAATAATAGTGTAGTTGTAAATGACATATCAGATATTGATTGCACCCTCATAGCTAAACAAAAAGGCAAAGATGCAGAAGATACATTCGTAGTGCCAGGTGTAAAGGTAGAAAATAAATACGAAATAATATACCCCTCAAATCTCATGAAACCAGGGATTGTAGAGGCTGAATTAAGATTTACTCAAGATGATAAGATACTGACTAGCTCTATTTTTAGAATTAATATGGCTAGAACTTTAATAGGGAAGTGGAAGTAAGCCTTTTAAGGCTTATTTTTTATATCAATTATTACTTAACTTGGAGGTAGAACATGAATGAAGAATGTAAAGACTGCAATTATATAAAAAATGTAGAAACAAGGCTTACTAAAGTTGAAGGAGTAGTAACAGACTTACAGAAAGATGTGACAAATACAAAGTTAGATTTTACAGCAAATAATGAACAAATGAAAAATATGACTTCTACACTTGAAAAACTAGAAGTAAAGATAGATAGGCTTGATAATAAAATTGATAAATTAGAATCTAAACCAGCTCAAAACTGGGAGAATTTAATAAAAACAATAATAACAGTGATTGCTACAGCAGCAGTCACTTATTTTATTTCAAAATAATAAATAAATGGGGGTGACATTATGCTAGATGATTTTATGACTGTAGATACATTAACTACATTCACAGGACTAGTCATGACAGTAGGCTTAATAGTTCAATTCACAAAAGGACTAGTAAAAAAGAGTTATGGAGATAGGGCTGTGAGGATATATGCTTTTATTATATCTTTAATTTTAAACTTTGTCTTTGTAGGAGATTTTAGTAATCTGCAAGGGATTATAGTTACAATAATAAATTCAATTCTTATAACTCTAGCATCCATGGGTGGTTATGAAGTAATAGCGGACCCAAGGGCAGAAAAAGAGAAGTTAAATTAAAAAAAGGAGAGGATTTATAATGAAAACAATATGCATAGATCCTGGGCATGGCGGTAATGATCCTGGGGCAGTTGGGCATGGCGTAAAAGAAAAAGATTATACATTAAAAATATCACAATATCAAGCAAAAAGATTAAGGGACCATGGATTTAAAGTAGTTATGACTAGGGAAGCTGACACAACTTTGTCTAACTCTACAAGAACAACAAGAGTTAAGAGTAGCGGTGCTAAAGTATGTATTTCTAATCATGTAAACGCAGCTAGTCCTAGTGCAAGTGGAGCTGAAACGATACACTCTATATATTCAAATGGTAAATTAGCAAATATGATATTAAATGAATTAGTAAAAGAAGGATTTAAGAAAAGAAGAGCATTTAGTAAAAAAGGTAAACGTGGAGATTATTATTTTATGCATAGACAAACTGGAAGTGTTGAAACAGTTATAGTTGAACATGGATTTATTACTAATGTAGGAGATGTTCAAAAACTAAAAAATAATTGGGAAAGGTTTGCTGAATCAGATGTTAAAGCAATATGTAAATATATGGGCGTTAAATATATACCAGAAAAGAAACCTACACCAAAACCCGATAAATTATACAGGGTCCAAACAGGAGCATTTTCATTAAGAAAAAATGCAGATAATTTAGTAAAAAAACTAAAAAAGAAAGGCTATGATGCTATAGTTGTAAAGCAAGGCAATTTATATAAAGTACAAACTGGTGCGTTTAAAGTAAGAAAAAATGCGGATAATTTAGTTACGCAATTGAAGAAGGATGGATTTGAAGCTTTTGTAGTATAAAATCATGACCTGGTGTAAAAGTGATACAAATATCGTAAGGAAGGTTCGTCGGCTTTTGTAGTATAAAATTATGACCTGGTGTGAAAGCCAGGTTTTTTTTATGCTTATTTTTAGGAAAAAAGTTAGATAATTCATGAAAATCTATTGACAAAGTATCTAGATTATGATATTATATAATTAGTGAAGGGGGGTGAGAAAGTGCTAGAAATAATAAAAAGTGTGCTACAAATTGTTTTCCAGATAATTTCCATAGCGTGGATAATTAAACAGTGGAAAAACAAAAAGTAGCACACCCAACGGGGAGGGAAACCTCCCCAACCTTTAAAAATATTATATCATATTTCTAGCATAAATAAACATGAAAAATAAAATATTCTTTTTAATCTTATTGGTAAGTAGTTTATGGATATTAGATAGTAAGGTTGATAATCTGTTTACAACAATAATTACAATTATAGCTACTGTACTAACTATATTAATAGTAATAAGAGATTTAAGAAAGGAGTAATTAATTGACTAGAGAAGAATTAATTAAATTAATTCAAGACAACACCATGGACACGAAAGAAGCAATAGAGTATCTAGGAATATCCAAGCAAAGATTTTCTAATTTAAAAACATCAGGTAAAATTTATGAAGTTAAGACAGGAATATTTCTGAGATCCGACATAGAAAAAAGAAAAGAAGAACAAGGAGAATTAAGAAAAAAGTATTATAGAGGAGATTAACCCTGGATTGAATTCCAGGGTGTTTTTTTATTTGGTAAGGAAAAACTAACATTCTAATCCCTTGTTTTAGGGGTTTAATTTGTGTGGTTAATATAATAGGTATGTTAGAGTGGTAAAAGTTCTCATTTTTAGATATGAAGCTTATAATAGTAAAAGTTGATATGTAGAAACTTTTTTTAATCTTTTTAAAGGATTTAACTTGTGTAACTAGAATTATATTATTAATACTTTAAAAAATAAAAAAAGAATAAGAACTATATAATAAGCTCTTATTCTTTACTGCACACCTACTGCACACTTTTATTATTTTTATGACGTTTAATCTAGCATAATCAACGCATGTATAGTATTCTGGTGCCGAAGGCGGGAATCGAATTTTGAAATTTTAATTCATTTATCAAAAACATAAAATGTGATAAAATCAATGGTTTCGTGATGTTGTTTCTATTTAACTCTTTAAAAAACATCAAAAAAATTTTTCCTACTGCACACTCGTTGCACACTATTGCACACTAAACAAATCATTTATTTTTTCAGCAGCCTTATTTTTTTCTTCAGGCATAACATGAGTATAGATATTCATAGTTGTAGATATGTCACTATGGCCCATCAATACCTGAACTGTTTTTATAGGGACACCAGCTTCAAATAATCTCGTAGCGTAAGTATGTCTTAGAGAATGATATTTCA